>ERZ772902.65-NODE-65-length-130798-cov-6.563441_pt1 | contig 130798 bp, 98 predicted proteins | sample MGYA00511470_ERZ772902 | MGnify/ENA primary metagenome ERZ772902 (study PRJEB29015, sample SAMEA2737717) | human gut metagenome | biome: human gut; feature: human-associated habitat; material: faeces | place: China | collected 2012 ... | reverse complement strand
AGAATCTTTCAATGCATAAGCGATGTCTAAAGCTTCCTTGCACTTCTTTTCTGCCAGGACAATATGGTCTGCAAAAAGTAATGCGTCGCTAACATTTAGTTTGAGATAGATGATATTATATTGAGATACATCAGGCAACTTCTGATAAATCTGCTCTGCATGCCTTGCAACTTCTACAGCCTTTCGAGGATTTGTTTGTCTTAGCACTCGAGAGTATTTCTCCAATGCCATACATTGCGTGTATCTGTCCCCATGCCTTTTCGAAGCATCAGCAGCTTTCCGCAAGCAGTCCTTCGCTTGCTCTGTGCTGTCATTGAGCATGTAGTATTTGCCTATGTAGTACTCGCACTTGGCATAGAGCGAGTCATCCTCTTGATTATTATAATAGGTGTAGGCTGTCCTTAACAGTGAGTCGTTGTCAACATCCAGCCCGCTCTTGTCCTGTGCTATGGTGTAGACGAGGGCATACCGCGCCATTTCGACTTTACTAAGTTTTGCTTGGTCAACTCCATTAAGTACAGACAAGGCACTATCCGGTGCTGTTGCCGATAATAGGTAAGCGACATCAATGGATTGGTTGTGCCTCTCCTTACAACCGGCCATCAAAAGCGCAACGAAAACGAATAGAAATATGATAGTCCTGTTATTCATGAATCTTAAATTTCGACAAAGTTACGCAATAATAATCATTGAAGCAAATATTAAAGACCTATTTCTTCTATAGCATACAACTAATATCTCGTTGATAATCAAATAGACTTCTACCATGACGGAGTTGGGTGATTTCCTGTTTCAAAACGAAAAGAATGTCTATAAAAAAGCGATAGGACAATGATTCTTAGAAAAAAAGTACTATATTTGCAAGGTAAGATTAAAAACAAGAGTCAAAGACTATGATGAAACCAACCATTCAGATACGCTGCAAAAACAATGGGCAGACGCTCACCGCACCCATTGGCAGCACACTTTCAGAAGTGTTTCGCAACGCAGGTATTGACATGAAATACGGACCGATCTGCGCCAAGGTCAACAACAAGGTGGAGGGTATGCACTACCGCATCTACCACAACAAGGACGTGGAGTTTCTCGACATGATCTCCGGCTCGGGCTCCCGCAACTACACCCGCTCGCTCTTCTTCGTACTCTGCAAGGCCGTCCATGACCTCTATCCACAAAGCAAGGTGGTCATTGACATCCCCGTGAGCAAGGGCTACTACGTCGACCTGACCATCGGCCACGAGGTCACCGACGGCGATGTGGCGAGTATCCGCCGACGCATGCAGCAGATCATCGACGCCAAGATGCCGATCCGCCGCTTCGAGGTGCCCACCGAGGATGCCGTCAAGATGTTTGAGGAGAAAGGCGACAAGGCCAAATCAAAACTCCTGCGCAGTGCCGGTTCGCTCTATACGACCTATTACCAGATCGACGACTATGTCGACTACTACTATGGCTCGCTGCTGACCAACACGTCGAAGATCTATCTCTTCGGACTGGAGAAATATTTCAACGGACTGCTCCTGCGTATTCCTGACCTCAAGGATCCGGGCACGTTGCCGCAGATGACGCGGCAGGACAAGATGTTTGAAATCTTCCGCGAGCATCACCACTGGCAGGAAATCATGGAACTGCGCACTGCCGGCGACTTCAACGAGATGGTGCGCAAGGGACAGGCTACCAACCTCATCAACGTGTCGGAGGCCCTGCAGGAGAAGAAGCTCACCGAGATCGCCGACGAGATTGCCAGCCGCAAGGACGTGAAACTTGTGCTGCTCGCCGGACCGTCTTCCTCCGGGAAGACCACCACCTGCAAGCGCTTGAGCATTCAACTGTTAGCCAACGGCATCAAACCTCTGCAGATCTCGCTCGACGACTATTTCGTCGACCGTGAACACACACCCAAGGACGACAAGGGCGAATATGACTACGAGAGTATCTATGCCCTCAACCTCAAGCTCATCAACGACCAGTTCAACACGCTCTTCCGCGGCGAGGAGATAGAGTTGCCGAAGTATAACTTCCAGACGGGACGCAGCGAGAAGAGCGGGCAAAAGCTGCGCATGCAGCCCAACAACGTCCTCGTCGTCGAAGGCATCCACGCCTTGAACCCTGAGCTCACCGCGCAAATCTCCGAAGTGCAGAAGTTCCGCGTCTATGTCTCGGCGCTGACCACCATCCTGCTCGACGACCACAACTACATCCCCACGACCGACAACCGCTTATTGCGCCGCATCATCCGCGACTATAAATACCGTGGCGTCAACGCTCAGGAGACGATCCACCGCTGGCCGTCGGTGCGTGCCGGTGAGAACAAGTGGATCTTTCCCTATCAGGAGAATGCCGACGTGATGTTCAACTCGGCCATGCTCTTCGAGCTCGCCGTCATCAAGCAGCAGGCCGAGCCGCTCTTGGAGCAAGTGCCGGAGAACTGCGAGGAATACAGCGAGGCTTACCGCCTGCGTAAGTTCCTGAAGTATTTCCAGCCTATCCCCAACCGCGACATCCCTCCGACGAGCCTGCTCCGCGAGTTCCTCGGTGGCAGCTCGTTTAAATACTAATAGGCTGTAACCGTCAAAACGTCGATCTAATAATGGTCAAACGTCCGTTGGATAATAAGTTAAACGTCCGTTGGACAATAAGTCAAACGTTCGTCAGCCAATTGGCTGACAATCGTCAAACTATTGTCCAACGAACGTTTGACCAACTATCTGACGGCATTTTTCACACCAACTGATCTGTTTTCATTCTTATGGATCGGCTGCCCTTCGTGTTCTCAATAGCAATGTTTCACTTACGGTTTCAACAATTCTGCATGGCTATCATGGAAATATGACAGAAAAATAGCGGAGAAGATGTTTTGTAGAAAACATCGCAATAAAAGTGCATAAACATTTGGCTATATCGCAAAGATAACTTAACTTTGCCGAGAAATCAGAGAAACTCAGTAATACCGAACAATCTCCGAGACACAGAAGATCTTATACTATCAATAAAACACAATTGTATGGCAGAAAAAGTAGAAGTAAAAGAGTTGGAAGACGTCGTTGTCCGCTTCTCGGGCGACTCCGGTGACGGCATGCAGCTGGCCGGCAACATCTTCTCCACCGTGTCCGCTACCGTGGGCAACGGCATCTCCACTTTCCCGGACTATCCCGCTGACATTCGCGCCCCGCAAGGCTCGCTCACCGGTGTGTCGGGCTATCAGGTCCACATCGGCGAGGGCAAGGTCTATACACCAGGCGACAAGTGCGACGTGCTCGTGGCTATGAACGCCGCCGCACTTAAAACACAATATCAGTATGCCAAACCACAGGCTTGCATCATCATCGACACCGACTCCTTCGGCCCCGTCGACTTGAAAAAGGCCGACTTTCACAGCGATGACTATCTCGGCGAGATGGGCATCGACCCCGACCGCGTCGTGGCCTGCCCCATCACACACATGGTCAAGGAGTGCCTGGCTGACGACGGCATGCCGCCAAAGGCCGTGCAGAAATGCCGCAACATGTTTGCACTCGGACTCGTATGCTGGCTCTTCAACCGCGACCTCACCCTTGTGACCAACTTCCTCAAGGAGAAATTCGCCAAGAAATCCGGCGTGGCAGAGGCCAACATCAAGGTCGTCAACGCCGGATACCACTATGGTGCCAACACCCACGCCTCCGTGCCTTCTACCTATCGCATCGAGACCAAGCACAAGTTGCCCGGCCGTTATATGGACATCACGGGCAACAAAGCCACAGCTTATGGCCTCATCGCTGCCGCCGAGCGGGCCGGACTGAAACTCTATCTCGGCTCCTACCCCATCACTCCCGCCACCGACATCCTCCACGAACTGGCCAAGCACAAGAGTCTCGGCGTCATCACCGTGCAGAGCGAGGATGAGATCAGCGCCTGCTCAAGTGCCGTCGGTGCTTCCTTCGCCGGTGCCCTGGCTGTGACCTCCACCTCCGGACCGGGTATCTGCCTGAAGAGTGAGGCCATCAACCTCGCCGTCATCGACGAGCTGCCGCTCGTGATCATCGACGTGCAGCGTGGCGGACCATCCACCGGTCTGCCGACAAAGAGCGAGCAGACCGACCTGCTGCAGGTGCTCTACGGCCGCAACGGCGAGAGCCCGATGCCTGTCATCGCCGCCACCAGCCCCACCGACTGCTTCGACGCCGCCTATATGGCTGCGAAGATCGCACTGGAGCATCTCACGCCGGTGGTGCTTCTCACCGACGCCTTCATCGCCAACGGCTCGTCGGCATGGCGCCTGCCTGACATCAAGAAGATGCCGCCGATCCATCCCCACTACGCCACACCGGAACAGAAATACAAGTATACGCCCTACCAGCGCGACCCGAAGAACCAAGTGCGCTACTGGGCCGTCCCCGGACAGGAGGGCTACACGCATATCCTCGGCGGACTGGAGAAAGACGGAGAGACAGGTGCTATCTCCACAGAACCCGAGAACCACAACAAGATGGATCACCTGCGCTTCGAGAAAGTCGCCGACATCAAGGTGCCGGACCTCGAGGTTGAAGGCGACAAGGACGACGCCGAACTGCTCATCGTTGGCTTCGGATCTACCTATGGTCATCTCTATTCGGCCATGACCGAACTGCGCAAGAAAGGCTATAAGGTAGCGTTGGCCCAGTTTAAATATGTCAACCCGCTGCCAAAGAACACGGCAGAGACGTTGCTCCGCTACCGCAAGGTCGTCGTCGCTGAGCAGAACCTCGGACAGTTAGCAGCCCTGCTCCGCATCCGCATCAACGATTTCGTACCCTTCCAGTACAACCAGGTCAAGGGTCAGCCCTTTGTGGTCAGCGAGCTCGTCAAGGGATTTGAGAAGATCATCGTCACGCCGGAAGAGCAGATGACCGGTCCTACCTTCGAGACACGCGTGCTGCAGTAATTGCCTCAACAGGGTTTTATCGGCATCATGGGTCATCGCCCAAACAACAAATCAAGTATTATGGAAGCAAAACAAAGCACATCATCCTATACCGCCGCCGACTTTAAGAAGGGCCAGCCCCGCTGGTGCCCTGGTTGCGGCGACCATTCGTTCCTGGCCAGCCTGCAAAAGGCAATGGCCGAAATCGGCGTGCCGCCATACGAGACGGCCGTCATCTCCGGCATCGGCTGCTCAAGCCGTCTGCCTTATTATGTCAACACCTACGCCATGCAGACCATCCACGGACGTGCCGCCGCCATAGCTACGGGAGCCAAAGTTGTCAATCCTAAACTCACCATCTGGCAGATCAGTGGTGACGGCGACGGACTGGCTATCGGCGGCAACCACTTCATCCACGCCATGCGACGCAACATCGACTTGAACATCATCCTGCTCAACAACCGCATCTACGGTCTGACCAAGGGTCAGTACTCGCCGACGTCGCCCCGTGGCTTCGTCTCGAAGTCGAGTCCCTACGGTACCGTGGAGGATCCTTTCCGCCCCGCTGAGCTCTGCTTCGGCGCCCGCGGCCGTTTCTTTGCCCGTGCCGTGGCCTCAGACGCAGCCCATACCGTGGAGATCCTCAAGGCTGCCTACCACCACAAGGGAGCTGCCGTTTGCGAGATACTGCAAAACTGCATGATCTTCAACAACGGAGCCTACGACCCCATCTACACCCGTGAGGGACGCTCCAAAAATGCCATCTATGTCGAGGACGGCAAGCCCCTCGTCTTCGGACCTAACAACGAATACGGACTCGTGCAGGAGGGATTCGGACTGAAAGTGGTAGAAATCGGCAAGGACGGCTACACCATTGACGACGTACTCGTCCACGACAGCCACAATCCCGACAACACCCTGCAGCTCAAACTCGCCATGATGGACAATGAGCACGGATTCCCCGTGGCTCTCGGCGTCATCCGCGACGTAGAGGCACCGACCTACGACGATGCTGTCAACCAGCAGATCGAGGACGTGAAGAAGCAAAAGCCTTATCACAACTTCACCGAACTGCTCGAGACCAACGACATTTGGGAAGTGAAGTAAAAAAGTCATCATTCCTCAGAATATTCTTAAATCTAAGGCAGAAGCCTCCTGTCATGGCAGGAGGCTGTTTTTATGTCTCCCTGTCAGGAAACTGTTATCAGATTCTTTGTCTGACTCATAATTCTTAATAACAGCACCTTTTAGGAAACGGATTTTTGGGTAAATGAAAGAAAAACCGTAACTTTGCATTGTAAATTCAAAGAAAATATGAAGAGATTATTTACATTTTGCTTAGCATCCCTTTTTGCTTCCTCACTTTTTGCCATTCCGGCACTATCGGTGTGGCGCTCCGTGCGGCAAGCCGACGGCACAACCATCCGGCTGAAGTTGGTAGGTGACGAACATTTCCATTATGCCGTCACTGACGATGGCATTCCCGTACTGTCTCACGACGGGAGTTATTACTATGCCCATATCCGCAGCGGACATCTTGTCGCCTCTGATGTGCTGGCTCACGCGCGTGACCAGCGTAAGGATCATGAAGAGCGCTTTGCCGCATCGCTTAACGATGTAGAGGCTTTGAATGCAAAGATGCGCAGCCAATCTATGCAGAAGATAGGTACCCGCGCCAATGTGGTTACAGGCAAGAAAAAAGGACTTGTCATCCTCGTGCAGTTCAGCAACCAGCGTTTCGCCAATCCATCGGATGTGCTGACACTCGGCTCGGGCGAGACAGATGTCAAGACACTCTATAGCGACATGCTCAACAAAGACAGCTATACTGACACAAAGAGCGGTGCCATCGGCAGCGTACACGACTACTTCCACGATCAAAGCAACGGACTGTTCGACCTCTCCTTCGATGTCGTAGGCCCAGTCACACTCGACCACCCATACTCTTATTACGGTGCACCCTCAGGTAATGAGGCTGACGGCAGCGCACCACAAATGGTGATCGATGCCTGCAATGCCATTAAAGATCAGGTGAACTTCGCAGACTATGACTGGAATGACGACGGTGAAGTGGAACAGGTCTACATTGTCTATGCCGGCGAGGGACAGGCTACCGGTGGCGACGACAACACCATCTGGCCACACAAATACTCGCTGAGCGACAGCGGCAATCAGCCACTGAAGTTCGGCAACGTGACGGTCAACACCTATGCGTGCAGCAACGAGATGGTGTACGCTAACCTCAATGGCAAGGACCGTCTGTTCTACATGGGTATCGGCACCATCTGCCATGAGTTCTCCCATTGCTTAGGACTCCCTGACCTCTACGACACTGGCTACGGCGGCAATGTGGGCACGGGCAGCTACGACCTGATGTGCTCGGGAAGCTACAACGGTGGACCGGAAGCCTTGAAGAATGTTTATGGCGGGACGGGCATCGGCACGGTGCCTGCCGGATACACTTCCTATGAGAAGGCATTCATGGGATGGATCACACCGACAAAGCTCGGTGACCAGCCTCTCGACATCAAAGCCATGAAAGGACTCGCTGATGGTGGCAACGCCTATATCCTCACCAATCCCGACAACAACAACGAGTACTATCTCTTTGAAAACCGCACAGACAGCCACTGGGACAGCGCCCTGCCCGGACACGGTCTGCTCGTGCTCCACATCGACTACGATGCACGCTCATGGGCATACAACACAGTCAACGCCGCACGCGACCAGAATCATCCGCGCATGACCATCGTGCCCGCTGACGGCGACCTCTCCGACGAGACACTCGCCAGCGACACCTATCCCACCGATCTGAATAGCCAACTCAGCGGCAACTCCACGCCCGCCCTTAGTTTCTATACGGGCTACAGCGTCCCCACTACCGCGGGACTCTCCAACATACAGACGGCTGCAGACGGCACAGTGTCATTCCACTACACCCCACTGACCACCTCGGCCGGCATTGCCTCCATCACCACTGACCACAAAGGCAAGCCACAGATCTACACACTCGTGGGTACAAAAGCTGACAACAAGACCAAAGGCGTCGTCATCATAAAGAATGCGGACGGAAACACCAAGAAAGTCATCCGGTAGAAAACGAAGGGAAGTTATACCTCCTCAAGTCACCCGGTAGAAAACGAAAGGAAGTTATATACATTCTCTCTCCACGGAAGAATAGTGGGAGATGACTACATATAAAGTTAAAGGCCGGCGCAACACTCTGTTGCGCCGGCCTTTACTATTTTTGTATTATCGGCTCTGTAAACTCCGTCACAGAACAGGCATACCTACTTTGTATGTTTTACAAAAGAGCGGAAGTTTAGTTTCTGATAACCTTTCTGACTTCTGTCTTTTCGCTTGCATCTACGGTGCGGCGGATGATGCGTATAATTCTCTCCTACAATTCTTATGTTGCAAACATAAGTATTTCTTTTGATATACACAAACAAAAAAGAAAGAAATAATCAGCAAATGGCAATAAAATGTATTATCATTAAGTAGAAGACAAACAAAAAGAGGGTACCTCATTACAAGATACCCTCCTTCTTCCTTTATGTTATCAAGAAACAATTACTTCTTGAAAGTCTGCATATCTTTACGTGCCTTGCACAAGGAGAAGGCACGCTGAGCACTGGCACGGTTGAGATTCGGCAACTGGACGTGCTTATCCTGACCCGTCATGCCTGTGATATGAATGATACTCGGGAGATAGAACTTATTGAACTCTCTTGCAAACAATCGTCCACCATTCGACTTTAACTTGTAGGCATCAATACCAAGTATATTGGCATCGAAAGGTGTGGATGGGTAGTTGGCGAACGCCATCAATAAGGCTATCCAAGCTGCATTGCCGGGATGGTTCTCAAACGATCCGGCAACATAGCTGAACTTTGTTGTGGCACCGGCGTTCATATAGGCATCCATAGACAGATACTGGGTGCAGAAGTAATTATTGTTAATAGGAGTACCATGTTTCTCCTTATACTCATCGGCAAAGTCCATGGCTGTCAAGTCCCAAATAGAAGTATACAAGCGATAGGTATTGCCATCATACTTGAACGTGCTCGTCAATTGGTCTCCCTTGACTTGGAACGACAACGTGGACTGATTGTACACCAAAGGAATACTCATGCCTGCATCGGGAAGTCGAAGATACACTTTGCTGCCAGATTGAGCAAGACTACCTGTATACTGCACGTAAAGTTCGTCAATCGACAGAGTCGAGTCTGTGAATTGCGACAAGTCGTAGCCAGTGAAGTAGAATGACTTGCCCACAAAGTCCTTGAGCTCAGCCTGACGAACCGACACGGTGTCCTGCACGCCCTGGTTGTCGACGAAGAGGCTCAGCTGGCGCAGCTCGCCTGTGGTGTTGGCCTTGACGGTGACGAGGAAGGCCGTGTCGATCTGTTCCACCTTGGCCAGAGCGTCGTCGTTGTCGCTCAACAGCTTGGGCTCTGCGCCCACCTTGCTGAAGGGCAGCACAATTGTGGTGTCCTTGTCAGCGATGGCGTAGTCGCTCTTGCCCTTATAGGCGAACTCGCAGCCTTTTTGCGTGATAGGCACATTGGTGGAGTCGGCCCCGCTCTTGATGGTCAGCATGGCCGAGCGGCTCTCCAACTGCGGGTTGTTGACGACGTTGACGACGACAGAGTCGCCCTTCACCTCGGCCTTGGCCCAAGCAGCGTTGACCGTGGCGGTGGCCGTCTGGCCAGCAGGGGCCGTGAACTTCACACCACCCTGGTGAGCGTCAGCATCGAAGGAGAGGTTGGAGTTGACCACTCCGACCGTGTTCTCCCTCAGATATTGCTCGCCGGCATTGTCATCGCTGCACGCCGTGAATGTGGCGGCAGCGGCGACGAGCACCATACAAATATTGAATATCTTTTTCATGTGACAAATCTTTATTTGATTTTAAACTGCTTGGCCGACTCCATGCGATAAGTAGAGAAGTCGAAGTAGGAGCGGCGCACGGGATTGATGGCACGCATCTTGTACTCACGGCTACCAACCATGTTGCCAGTGCTCACGTTGCCCTTGGCAGGTGCCGAAGCGGTCTTCACCAGCACGGGGCTCGTCCAACGCTCCAGATAGCCGAGGATACCTGACGAAGTGAACGGATAAGACTCGAAGGCCTCGATGAAGATTTCCTCCACGTTCATACCTGTGGACTGCAGTGACGAGCCGTCTTGAGTGTAAAGCAAGACACCTTGGAGCGAGATATTCAAGTTTCCGTCTTCTTTGGGCTCAATGGCAAACATATCAAAGAAGTTGTCGCGATAGCTCGACCAATAGCTGCCACCACCATAGATAAACGCGTTACCGAGACTATAAGTAGCTCCACTATTGGTCGTGGCGGTACCAATAAGCTGTCCGGACTGCATGAGCAGTGTTTGGGAGCCAGAGAGATAGATCAATGGGAACTCGAGTGTTGCATACTCGCCCTGAACAGTCAGATAGAGAACCTGCGAGCCGTTGGCAGCCTTTCCATAGCCGATTGTAGCCGACTCGGAACCACCCTTGAAGTTGAGCTTGTAGGAGCCGAGGAGTGCCGAGAGCTCGTACTGGATGGCACTAACCGAAGCCGTATAGTCGCCATTCTTAAAGACTATCTTGGCCTTTCGTGCCGTCTTAGTGTCAGTAGTAGCGTCAACCTTGACTGTGAGCTTGTTGCCACTCTTGCTGATATGCACCCAAGAAGCATCACACGTCACGTCGAATTGGTCAAGATGTGGAATGGTCTTGGTCGCCGTCTTGCCATTATACCCTGACTGGATGTCTCCGAAGATAGAGGCAACGACGGTTGGCGAGACGGTGAACTTGCTCGTCTGCACGCCCTCTGCGCTCATCGTGAGCTTGTCGTCGTCGTAGGTGAAGTCCTGGACGCGGACGCCATTGATTGTCAGCGGCTGGTAGAGGCGCAGGCCCTTGTCGGTGAAGTTATAAGCGCTGGTAGTAAGATACTGGCCACCCTCGTAGATGTCGGCCTGGCGGTTAGTCAGGTCAGTGAAGACAATCTGATACGGCTTTCCACCGATAGTGAGGTCAACTTCAGAAGGGAAGAACGAGTCGCCCATGTCGACCACCTTGGCCATATAGCTGCTTGCCGGCTCAGTGAGCTTGCGCAGATAGAGGGTGTTGCCCGTCTTCTTGCCGTGCACCTTGACAACGCCGTTGCCTACGCTGTCGATGACAAACTCGAAGTCGCCCTTGTAGCCTTGATACTTGCCATTGGACGGTGTGGCGTACTTGTGCAGGAAGTTGTTGTAGGTGTCGAAGGACAGCACGGGACCGTCGTCCTCCTTCATCTTGTAGAGCGAGACAAGCTTACCATCATCAGGATTATTCTCGAATCGCACCGTGTCAGCATCCTTTGAGAAGGCAATCGTATAGGTGAAGCCACCATAGCTCTGGTTGTTCTCCGGATAATAGTCAAAGGCCCAGCCGTATGGCGCGCTGACCAGTGAGTCCTGCGCTGCTTGCAGGTATTCCTCCATACGCTGCGAGTAAGGCTTGTCGAAGATGTCTTCCTGGTCTTTCAAGCAAGACTGCATGAGCAAGGCCGGAAGGGCAAGCAAAGTATATAATAGAATCTTGTTTGTTTTCATAACCTGTAATTCTTGAACTATTTAAGACTTGTCAGATCAATATGTCCGCTCACTACGTTGTTTTCGCGGCTGGTCACCTCATCACGCACCTTGTCAAGGTCGATGCCAAAAGACTCCTTGTAGTAACGCTTGCAGATATCGAGCTTCTTTATGAGAGCATCGTAACCCGTATGGTCAGTGACTTTACCCGTCGTAGCATCATAGACGAGTGACTTGGCCAATAAGGCTTTCCATTGCTCGGGTGACTTGGTGACATACTCACTGACCATTTCGGCAAAATCCTCACGGCCCTCTTTCTGTGAATAAGCAGTGACAAAGCCCCGCTTTGCGAAACCGGTGCCGTACTTGCTGGAGCTCCAAGAGTCATTGACATAGCCCGAAGCCGTCACTTTGTCGAACTCGCGCGGATAGTCCTTGGTCTGGTTGACGATGTGCACAAACTCGTGGTGGATGGTCTTCAGATAGTACTCGTCGAGAGCTGCACGATTGTTGATGACCTCGTCGAGATGGTTCACGCCAAGCAGACGGATCTTCTTGCCGCCCTCGGCGGTACCGAGCTTCATCGTACCGTTGTTGTCATACTCAAACTCGCCGAGGAAGCTGAAGAGCTTCGGGAAGTAATTACGTGTGAAGTTGATACCGGCCGCTGCGGTGTAGGCATCCACGCATGTATATTTAATAATGTGTGCCAGCTCTACCGACTGCTTCATGTCGGCAGGTACGTCATAGTACTGCATGTCGGACTCTTTGTCATCGTAGCGATATTGTATCTCGATGTTGAACGGAACGACAAAGTTGGTATAGAGCCACTTGTCGAAATCGTTCTGCTCGGTCTTCGAGTTGGTGATGACACTCTGATCGGAGAGATTATCATCCGAGCAGGAGGTCAGTCCCGCTGCCACCATCGAGAGAAGCGATAAGCCTAATATATATTTCTTCATACTTGTTTTTTTAAAAAGGTCTATTAGTCGTCATTGCCATTGCGTGGGTTCTTAGGAACACCGGCACTCACAATACTCAACGGAATCTGCACAGCCATACGGGGATCATCCTGCTTGAGCCAGTCGAGGTTCTTCTCTGGTGTGCCGTCAGCACCAATCTGCCGGCGCGGGATCTCTATATTGTATCGCTTGATGTCGAACCAGCGGAGTCCTTGATGCAAGGTCTCGATGCGGCGCAGGTCAAGTAAGCACTGCAACATGCTTTCCTGTACAGAGCCTTCCGCATCGATGGTAAAGCGGGGATGCAGATGCTTCTTAGGGCTGGCCGTCATCTTGGCGGCATCGCTGTAGGCGTAGGGGATGCTGTTGAAATACTTCTGTACGCTCTCGGGCGTGAGCACTGAGTCGGTGTTGAAGTAGTTGTGCATCCACGTGTTCATGTCGGTGCAAGCGGCCTGGTAGTCTTTAAGCATAATCTCTGCCTCGGCACGGTTGAGCAGCGCCTCACCCATGGTGAAGCTGACGTTCAGGGCGTGGCGATAGCCTACGCCTTTTACCTGGTCGGTGTACTCAAATTCAAACGGGATCTTCATAATGACAGAGTAATCGCTCTCGCCCTGATTGTTGGTGAACGGATGCCAGATGATATTGTTCAGGTTACCCCACACATTGTTGCTGGAAACACCTTCCGTCTCAGCGAGATAGTTGGTGTGGGCATAGCGCCTATAATATCTCCACGGTCCCAAAGCCAACCCGGCATTGCTGGTGCTGGTCTGAATGAGCAGGTTGCACTCCTTCTCAGCGCTGCAATAGGCCTCACCGATCTTTACGGTCTGGTCGGAGGTGCTCAGCGGCATAGCCTCCAGTTCGGCATAGTTGCGCAAAGATGCGCCGGGGTTGCTGCCCAACAACAGGTCGGCATATTTCTTGGCCTTGTCCCACTTCTCATAGTAGAGATAGAAGCGGAGGGCAAAGGCGTAGGCTGCCTTCTTGTTGAAGTGGTACTTGGGAATAGTGTAGTTGTCGTTGATAAGAGGAATACCAGCCTCAATGTCTGCCTCCATGCTGGCATAGTCCTCTGCCACTGTACCACGCTCTTTCTGATGGCCGTCTTTGTCGACCATGCTTTCCACTTGTTTGCTGTAGTACACCCCCATGTCCCTGTCACTCGTCTTACTGTTGTAGGCCATGCAGAACTCGTTGGTGAGCAGGAAACTGTTATAGGCGCGCAGCATCAGGGCCTCGCCCTTGGTATTGCGCAGCTCATCGGTCGTGGCTCCACCGAGCTCTTCGATACTGGACAAGGCCTGGTTGGCCTTTCCAACGCACTTGTTGAGCTTATTCCACAGGTCTTCGGGCGAGTCATTGCCGTTTTCCTTGTCCTCCTTCCAGAAATACATCATGTCGCCCTCTCGGTCGCCAAGACTGTTCCGCGGGCCCATGTAGTCCATGTTGTCGGACATCAGCTCGTTCATTACCAGATTGCTGTTGGTGTTGTATGCGGTAGTCAGCAGTCCGGCGACCTTGGCGGGCGCGTCCATCTGTGTGCGGTTGTCGGGCATCTTGTCCAGGAAGTCAGAGCAGGATGTCATCGATGCCAGCAGTGTGGCAACCGCCGTACCGGTATATATGATATTTTTTAGTTTCATGTCTTATTCGATTCTGAGGGTTAAAGACCTAATCTTAAAGTCAGGGTGAACTGCTTCGGTGTAGGAGCAGCCACACCGCCGGTGTTGAAGAACTCAGGATCCTGTCCGTTGAGCTTCTTGTCGGCGTAGATGAGGAAGAGGTTGGTAGCCTGCAATTTCAGCGAAAGGCTGTTCACCCCTAAAGGATTGATAAGCTTCTGGGGGAAGTTATAACCCAACGACATCTCCTTCATGCGGATGAAGTCGCCCTTGGCGATGCGCTCCGAAGAGTAGTTGTAGCAATTGTAAGCCACCTTGAGCTCACTGTCGTTTTTGTTCTGGCGCCTGCTGGCAATGACGGGGATGCCGGTCACCTTCTCATCGCCGGCGTGAGTCCAGCGGTTGCGGAATTCCTTCGGTGTGGAGGTCAGGTCGTCATACTCGTTGCTGAAGACAGGGTCGAGACGCACCTTATTGCCGAAGCTATAGGTGATGAACACGTTGAGCTCCCAGTTCTTGTAGCGGAAGAGATTGCCCAAAGATCCCGTTGTTGTCGGCTCTGCAGGTCCCTCGTATTTCAGAAATCCCATCTTGTCGGGGTCACGTTCCTGCAAGTAGATGCCGGAAGTGGTGACTTTTCCGTTCTCGTCATAGAACGTAGGCAGTCCCTCGCGGTTCAGCCCTGCAAAGGGGATGCTGAAGATAGAGTTGGCAGGATAGCCCACCATGCTGTATCCGGTACCCTGCACAAGGTCGATGATACGGGCCTGAGAGAAGAGGCTCGTAATCTCGTTATGTGTCCAGGAGTAGATGAAGTTGGTCTCCCAACTGAAATCCTCGGTCTTGATGTTGGTCGTGCTCAACGAAACCTCAATACCATTAGACTTCATAGCGGCGACGTTAGCCAGATTCCAAGGTCCGTAGAGCGGACTGTTGACATAGCCGATGAGGTCTTTGTTGCGGCGCCAGTAGAAGTCGGTGGTCAGATTGATGCGGTTGTTGAGGAAGCCCAGATCCAGACCGACGTTGAACTCGCGCTTTTTCTCATAGGTCAGGTCGCTGTTGCCGATCTCCTCGCCGTATCCTTTCTCCTGGATGGTCGTAAACGGACGCCAGGGCACGGTGGCGGTGAAGACGGGCAGGGAGTTGGTCACAGGCGGGCGGTCGCCGGTAAGCGAGTAGCTCAGACGTAGCGTGGCATGTGTGAGCGCATTCTTGAACGCATCGCTGAACCAGCTCTCCTCGTGTGCATTCCAAGCACCGGAGACGTTGTAGGTAGGCAACCAGCGGGCTGATGTGGCCTTGCCCAGATAGTTGGTACCCTCGTAACGGAAGGTGCCGGTGACCTGGTAGCGTCCCTTATAAGAATAGGTGCCGGTGCCGAAGTAGGCTATGCTGCGGATGTGGGTGTTGGACATTGTATAGTAGTCGGTACCCTGCTCCTGCCATTTCTTGAAGGCCATGTAGTTGAAGAAGGGAATCTCGCCGTCATAGAACTGCATGCCCCAGCCGCGGCCCCACGTCTGCTTGCGGTCCACGCAGTTGGTCTCCATACCGGCATAGAGGTTGACAATATGCGAGTCGTTGAAGACATCGTTGTAAGAAGCCGACAGGCGTGAATCCCAACCAAAAAAGCTGTTGTCCGTGCGGTCATAGATACCACCGTACTCCAGAATACTGACAGGCAAAGCAAACTGGTTGTCGGGATCAGTGTAGAGGTAAGGGTTGTTGTCGCGGATGGTCGTGGTGCCCATGGCGCGGTAGGCCAGAGCCTGGTTGGAGTTGTCCTTGACGTAGTGCTCCATGGCTGACGAGGCACTCTTGACAGCGGCCAGGGCAGTGATCTTCACCTTGTCGATAGGCTTATAGTCAATGCTTGCCTGTACACGGAAGTCGTGAACATTGAGATCCATGTAGTTGTTGGTCAGTTCATTAAAGATGTTGAACTTGGCGTAGTTGCGGGTATAGTACTCGTTGGGGTCAAGCGTGCGTGAAGTGTTCAACGCATAAGAATAGGGGTTGATGTCGAAGTCACGGCTGACACCTCCGCTGACCGGGTCAATGGAGCGGCTCAGCGATCCAGGGGCCTTTTGCTTACGGTAAGAAGCATTGCCGATGAGGTTGACATCAACATGCTTGTTGATGGTGTATGTGGTGTTGATGTTGGCAGTGTAGCGCTGCACCTTGCTTGACTTATACCATCCCGGGTCGAACATGGCAGACAGGGAGGCATAGTACTTCGCCCTGTCTGTACCGCCGGAGACACTCACGCTGTGATTGTGCATGATGGCGGTAGAGAACAGTTCGTCAAACCAGTCGGTGTTGCGGTATTCGGCAGCGCGCAGATAAGCATTCTTGGCTGCTTCAGTGTTTTCCAGAGTGAACTGGCCTTTTGTGGCATCATATTGGGAAAGGAGCTCATACATGCGTCCGTAGACACCGCTGTTCATGGCATTGGCTGTCTCAGCGTAATTGAGGTAGCCTTTCTTTTGCAACTCCTGATACACTCCCATCTGGTCCTGGGAGTTCATGATGTTGAAGTTGCGGTAGCTGGGTTTCAGACGCATGGTATACTCACCGGTGTAGCTGATGTGGCTTTGTCCGGCCTTACCTTTCTTGGTGGTCACGACAATCACACCGGCCATAGCACGTGCGCCATAGATAGATGTGGCGGAACCGTCTTTCAGGATCTGGAAACTCTCGATGTCGTCGGCGTTGAGTCCGGCGATGGCGGAGGAGATCAGCGTCTTGGCGTCACCGGAAGACAGTGAGCTGGCATCCACATCGGTGATGTCCTCCATGATCACGCCGTCAACGACCCACAGCGGTTTGCTGCTGCCGAAAATAGAGGTAGCACCGCGCACGCGGATCTTCGGCGCTGTACCAAAGGTTCCGGAGACGTTCTGTACGCTCACACCGGCAGCACGGCCTTCAAGAGAGCGGCTGATATCAGCCATACCGTCGAGTTTGGCCTTGGACGCGTCGATCTTTGTGGCAGCACCGGAGAACAGGCGCTTGTCCTGGGTGGTCATACCGGTGACCACGACTTCTCCCAAAGTGCGGTCGTCGGACTGCAGTGTAACTTTCATGTTGGGCTTGGCGGCCACAGTCTGGCTCTTCATGCCAATGTAGCTGATCACCAGCTTCTTTCCCACTGGCACTGATAGCGTAAAATGTCCGTCGGCGTCTGTGACTGTACCGACTTTACTTCCCCCGTCTACCATGACAGAGGCTCCGATGATCGGTTCACCGTCTTCCTGCGATATGACCGTGCCCGTAATCGTCGTTTGGGCTAATGCCATACCCACAAAGAGGAACAGACAGGCAAGGATCATACTTAACCTTTTCTTCATAGACTCTCTTTGAATTTTAAATAAAAAATATTAATTGTGTTCTAATCTTCTTTGTCCAAATACTACTTCTCTCTCTTTCGCGCACTCATTAATCAGACGATCTATGTCTTATAAACCTCCTTTCATGACCTATTTGAGTATTTTCATTCTAAAATGATACAGTACTTCTTGTGGTGTTAACAAGTAAGCAACCAGTCTTTTTACGTATTTTTAAATACAGTTGCAAAGTTATATCAAAATATGCAAACTCCCAAACTTTCGCTAAAGAATCTAAGTAAAAAGCCGATTATTCTATCATTTGATATAAAAAAGCAAGTCAACAGATCGTTTTTTACACCACAACGTTTCTACCATGCACTGAGTTCATCGGCTATCTCCGGCATCTGACTCTTATGAAACGTGGGGCTCTTGATGCCTGCACGTTTCTGCCGGATATAGTCTTTCAGCAGGAAGACAGCACGCGGATGGAGCTTGACGATGGCAAAAAGGTTGCACAGCGTGATGCAACCCATAAACAGATCGCCAAGATTCCACACCAAGTCGAGACTGGCCAAAGCGCCGAAAAGCACCATGACAATACCGTTCATCACCCGCACGAAGGTCAGCCAACGGCGGTCGGCGGTGAGGAACTTCACGTTCATCTCACCATAGGTGTAGTTTCCGATGATCGACGAGAAGGCAAACATGAAGATAGCTACGGCGACAAACGTAGGGCCGGCAGTGCCTATCTCGTGCTGCAAGGCGTTCTGGGTAAGCTGAATGCCATTGAGACTGTTGTCAGTGTACACGCCGCTGAGCAGGATGATAAAGGCGGTGCAGCTGCAGATGAGCAGCGTGTCGGTGAAGACGCTGAGCGCCTGCACCAGTCCTTGCTTGACAGGATGACTGACATCGGCGATGCTGGCCGCACAGGCTGCGGAGCCTTCACCGGCCTCGTTGGAGAACAGCCCGCGCTTGATACCTGTCATCATCATGGCGCCAAAAGTGCCGCCGGTGAACTGTCGGAGACCAAAGGCATTCTCAATGATAATGGCGAACATGCGGGGCACAAGCTGAATGTTCATGGCAAGGATGACCAGCGCCAGGAGGATATAGAGCACAGCCATCACGGGCACGAAGATGCTGCTGACCTTTGCGATGCGGTTGATACCGCCAAAGACGCAGGCTGTGGAGAGCGCTACAAGGATAAGTCCCATCACCCAGGGCTGCACGCCAAAGGCTCCCTGCATGGCTCCGCAGATGGTGTTGCTCTGGATGGAGATATAGGCCATGCAAAAGGTGACGGTGATCAGTACAGCGTAAAGACGCGCCATCCAGCGCTTGTGCAAGCCAAACATCATATAATAGGCGGGGCCGCCGATATAGCTTCCCTTGGTCTTGCGCTTATAGAGTTGGGCCAGCGTAGACTCCACGAAGGCGGTAGCCGAACCAAGCAGGGCGATGACCCACATCCAGAAGATGGCACCCGGTCCACCTACCGCAATGGCTGTAGCCACACCGGCGAGGTTGCCGGTACCCACACGGGAGGCTATGGACACGGCGAAAGCTTCGAACGACGAGACGTGTTTCTCATGGGTTTTCTTCGTGGAGTCGCCCAACAGACGTATCATCTCGCCAATCATGCGGAACTGCACGCCACGCGTCTTGATCGTGAACAGTACGGCGCAAGCGATGAGGACAGCTACAAGGACGTAGGTCCACAACACATTGTTTATATAGGTGATCGCGGTGTTAAGCCAACCATCTGCTGAAAATATCTCTTCCATCTCTCTGTTACTTTTGAAGGTCTATCTCCCAATTTCGTGACAAAGGTACAAAATAATTTTGTTGATTGGTTCAAAATGAAAGGAAAATAACAACAATAGCCGATATTTCATCTCTTGAGAAAGCTCTTGAGTCTTTCTGACCGCGGATGGCTGAAGATATCCTCGGGCTTGCCCTCTTCTTCACTGATTCTTTTTATGATTACTCTTAATCCCTATCTCCTTTTTACTCTTTTACCTTATTTCCTCCATCTTCACGACATCGTAGCCCTTGATCTGTACTACGATAGGATGGAGTTGCGTGCCATGGAGCATACTCTGTAGTTTGGCATCGGCGGCATAGGTCTTGACCTGAGCAACGGCATCGGTCCATTGTTGGGCAGCCTCAGCGTCGGTAGCGTCGGCTTTGAGGTATTTAAGCTCTAAGATATAGCTGTGGGCCACCATCGGGTAGACCGTGTAGTTGGGCAGCAGGAAGAAATCGCAGTAGCCGTGGGAGAACTCCATCTCGGGAGCTACGAGATAATAAGGGTCAAGCGAGAGGAAAGCATTCATGAACCCCTGCAGGTTGCGCTCGCCCTCGATGAGCTGTCGCACGGCCGTGGTGTCGTGATAGGCTTTGAGGATATAGTCCATCATCGGACGCCAGTTGCCCTCCACGGCTGCCTGATAAAAAGGCACATTGAGTTGAGAGAGAGCAGTGGGGTGGATTTGTTGGAAGGCCTGCATCAAGTAGTTGTAGTACTGTATGCGCACGTTGTTGTTCGGAATACCGAGCTTCAGCGCAGCTCCAAGGGTGCCACGGATGGTGAGCATACCGTAGTAGAAGAGCAGACTGATGAAGTTGTCCTCGTCGGTGATGCTCTCGGCAGGGAAGTAACTGTTGACGGTAGCGATGGTGTAACCCATATGCACGATGTCGTAGATGGTCTGTCGGCGCTCCTCAGTCATGTTGCCGATCTCGATCAGGTTGCGCAACTTCTTGTAGTCGGTCTTTGTGTTGGGATCAACCATCTCTTCCGGCTTAGTTCCTGTATCGATAAGCGTGCTCATATAGTAGCAGACCATATCACTGTTAAACATGCCGGGCTCCTTTCCAAAGCTGGACTTGGCGAAGCAGTAGTTGTCGTACCACGGTTTGATGTCGGCAATGATACTGTCCTCTGTAACTTCCGGCTTGATGGCACCTGCATCTTTGTAATAGCGTATCATCTGACGCACCTCATCTTCGGAAAAGCCGAGCATCTGGTTGAAGCGCGAGTCGATGGTCATGTTCAGCGCGATGTTGTAACCACTCGTCAGGTCGTCGAGGGTGATGGGCGACACACCGAGCATGATGATACGGTCGAACATCGGCTTGAATAGCTTAAACACGTCACGGTAGAAACCAGTTCCGTGAGTGAGATCGTGGTAAGCTTGTTGTCCTTTCACGTTCAGCACATTGTTGGTGAAGTTGTCATACTCGTCGACAATAAGGTATAGCGGGCATCCTGCCGCATGGGCGGCAAGGTTGAGACGATTGAGTATGTCCATACCAGTCTTACCTCGGAGCACTTCTTCTGCAACTCCCTCTGGATAGTATGAGGCATATTTCCTAACAAAGGTTTCACAGCAACTGGTTAGGTAGTTACTGAAATTCGTCTTCAGATTCTCCACATCACTGCCCACCAACGAGAAATCGAGGTGCAACACTTGGTATTTGTTGTGGTATTCTGTCGGATGGTCTACTACATACATTCCCTTGAACAGCTCTTGGAAGTTGTCCTTCTCATTGATGTCGTAGTAGGCTTCGAGCATGTTCAGAAACAGACTCTTGCCGAAACGGCGCGGACGGACGAGGAAGAGAAAGTTACCCGCCCGTTCCATCCGTTCGAAGTACATGGTCTTGTCCACCAAATATTTGTTCTCCTCCCGCACCTGCTTAAAGTCGGAGATGCCGTAGGGAATGCGCTTGAAATCGTTGCTCATCGTCTTGTTGCTTATCGTTGATGCAAATATAACCTTTTCCTTTCAGATAAACAAGACTTGGCGGAAGAAAATAGGGAACAAACCTCAGAAGACATTTCCACGACAGCATCATCAAGCAGATAACGCATAAACTTTCCGCCCTCCTTTTGTCTTGCTTTCTGACAATTTTCCACCTCTGAGAGTGCGATTTTCTGAAACAAGTAGGTACTTGAACGGAAAAACGCGAATTATGACGGACTTTTATAATTTGCTGACAAACAACTACTTGTAATTTATTGGCACGCTTTTTCACTGCTATACTGCTGATCCGCTCTTGTCAGAAAGCCTTTCTGATCCTATCAGAAAGCCTCTCTGACCACATCAGAAAGGCACTTTGACCACATCAGAAAGCCTTTCTGATCACTATAAAGAGCCTTTCTGATAAGAAGACCATGATTTTCGCTGGATTTCACAAGACTTTTCTGCTCAAAAGCCTTCACCGTTCTCTCTAGAATGAAAGAGAAAGTTGACAGACTTTTGTAAAGCATATTCTACAACTGTCCTGCCTCCACGAGGAGCACGACGCGCTCTGTGAGCCGGTCCACGCCCTTAGGCTCATAGTCCTTTTTCAGGCTGGCGCCGAACACCCAGGCGAAGGCTTGGTAAAAGCCGGCACGCACGGGACCGAGAAAGGCTTTGATGAGGTCATAGCTGGAACTGTTGCATTCGCGATAGACAAGCTTGATGAGCAGCTTGCCCTGACTGTAGGTGAGCTTCTTCATGCGCGGCGTGTATTCCTTCTTGATAGCTGCCTCCACGCGCTTCATGTGCTCGTCCTTGGCCTTCTTGTCGGGCAGCGTCTCGAGGTAATCGCCGGTCTCGATGATGATGCGGTTGACTTCCTTGGCAATGGGGAGCACCTTCTTCACGTTGTAAACCAGCCGGTTGAAGGCAGCACGCTCCTGCGCGTTCTTGAAGACGGGCTGAGTGAACACCCACACATTGTTGAGTTCCACATACTGGATGGAGTCACGGCCCATGAGCACCTTGCCCACCTTCACCATCGGCACGAAGGTGGGGTTGTCCATATCCACCTGCATGTCCTCGGGATTGACATGGCCCGGATGATCGATGTCGCCCTGTGCACAGGCGGCAACCACCATGCAGAGGCACACGGCAACCAGCGCGACATGCTTCCACATTCTGATGATGTAATCTGCAACCTTCATAACAGCCGCAAAATTACACAGATTTGGGCTGATACGGAAATAAATTAAGTTATATTTTGATGACTTCCTCTCTGTCAGCGCAAAATCGTCTGATACGACCATCGTTGGCTTTCTGCATCAGTGCCAAAAGGAAAGAGTCCGAAAGCAAGCGCAGAGAAGGAAGGATGACAGAATTGAGAATTTATCGTTGGAGAATTGAGAATTTTTAGAAAGAGAATTGAGAATTTATTGTCGCAGAATTGAGAATTTATTGTTGGAGAATTGGGGGAGAACTCTTCAAATAACAGACTTTACGGCAACCGCCATCGCGCAACTTTCGAACTCTCAGCGTCCCAGCACCCGCCTGTACTCTTCCAGCATCTGTTCTGCCACGCGGTTGCCCTCAAAGCGACGGACATATTCGCTGCCTTTGAGCGCCACGCTCCTCCGCTCATCCTCGTCGGTAAGCAACCGGTTAATATCCGCTGCCATGGCATCGGCATCGTCGGGATCGACATAGCTGTTGTCCGGTCCGCCGGCCTCTTCCAAGCAGGAGCCGGTGGCCGCCACCACGGGCAGCCCACTCTGAGCAGCCTCGATGACGGGCACGCCAAAGCCCTCGTAGCGAGAAGGATAGACAAAGACGTCGGCCAACTGATAGAGGGCGGGCAGGTCGGCATTGGGCACGCCATGGAGCAACACGATGCGGTCGTCGACACCATGACGGGCAGCGTACTCCATCACCTCGTTGGTGTAGCCGGTCTTGCGGCCAACGATGACCAGCTGCTCCTCTTGGGGCAGCTGCTGCAAAGCTTTCACGGCGAGCATCACGTTCTTACGCTCCTCGATGGTGCCGACGTTGAGGATATAATGGTCGGGAAGAGAATAGCGGTGACGAACGGCCGCCCGCTCGGCATCGCTCGCCGTCCGACGGAAGTCACTGCTGCAATTCTGATAGATGACATCAATGCGGTCGGCAGGATAATCGGAATAGTAGAGGATGTCGCGCTTGGTGCATTCACTGATGGCGATGATGCGGTCGGCCTCGCGCAGCGTGCGGTAGAACTTGCGGCGATAGAGCATCACGTCGAGCCGATGATAGTATTCGGGATGGCGCAGAAAGATGAGATCGTGGATCGTCACCACGGTCTTGATACCTGCGCGGCGTACGCCCCGGGGCAGCTCGCCGGTGAGTCCATGATACAGGCCGATGCCGTCGCGCCGCAGGTCCCTCACGATGCCTTTGCCGCGCCACAGATCCTGGGCCAGCCGCCAGCGCTTGCCGGAATAGGCAAACCGCAACCGCTCTGATGCGTGAACCTGACTGCACAGGTCGGAGCGTCCCTCATCGGGGGCATAGAGCACGAGTTCGGGACAGTCACTGCTGTCGGTCAGCGCATTGACCAGATTGCGTCCATAGCTTCCTAAGCCCGACGCGTTGCGCACGATGCGCTTCGCGTCCATTCCTATTTTGATGTTCATGCTACAAAGATATGGATTCTTTCTAATACATCTCACGATTTTACTACAAAAAAACAGAGGGAAACACCAAAAAACATTATTTTCCTGTGTTTTCATCCGTTTCTTTTGCTGCTGCCAACCATCGCATGATGCTAATAAGACTAAATACGAGATACGGGGGAGAAAGCTCTATTCTTTTCTTTACTTTTCCAAAGGTTGCCATTCATAATTCACTAAAAAGTAGTACCTTTGCAACAATAAAGAACCGAGTAAGTTTATTACCGGGAATGAAAAGAAACGCATCGGCAATCCCGAAATAGATTGCCGATAGTAATAATAAATTATATGGAATCGGTCAACTTGAAACAAGAGACACGTGACGGCTACACGATAGACACAAAGATGAAAGCCGTGTGGAACATACAGCTCACGATGTTTCAGCGCCTCATCGACGTGTGCAAAGCCCATGGACTGAGGCTGTGGTGCGACGGCGGAACACTGTTAGGAGCCATTCGTCACCATGGCTACATCCCTTGGGACGACGACATCGACATCGTCATGCCACGCCCTGACTATGACCAACTCATCAAGCTGGCCGACGAATTCGAACCCCGCTTCTTCCTTCAGTCGGTTTATACCGACCCTTATTATATCCGTGGCCATGCCCAGCTCCGCTGCAATGGCACCACATGTGTACGGCCCAGCGAGTCGTACCGCAAGTTCCATCAGGGCATCTTCGTCGACATCTTTCCCATCGACGGCGTGCCCGAGGACATCGCCGCGCGCAAGACGCTTGTCAAGACCACGCGCCACGACATTCGTCGTCTCAAGGCCGCTGAGCTCAACATTCTCTATTCCGGGCGTTGGGGACAGGTGTTCCGACGCATCAGCATCCGCCACACGCTCGCCAAATGCGGACGACAGAACTATTTCAAGCCCATCGAGGACCGTCTGCGCGCCAACCGTGTGGAAGACTCTGCTCACTGGGCTGAGATAACGATCGACGGCGATAAATTTGTCTTCGACCGACATATCTTCGACAAAACGCTGTGGGTGCCCTTCGAAAACATGCAAGTACCGGTGCCTGCCGGATATGACGAGTTCCTGTGCACACAGTACGGTCCGAACTATATGACGCCCATCCACGCCGCCAACAACCATGGTACGGTGGTGATCAGCACCACGGAAGACTACCGCGAACTGGCGCCGAAGGTCTTCAAGGAATATAAGCGCTCAGCCCTAAGCAGACTGTTGAAGAAACTAAAACATTAAAGGCTTGCCAAAACACAAAGCAAGCACACCTTATTATATATAGCACGCGCCGAACAAAGATCCGATGCGTGCTATATGTCTTTTATACGCTGTCATCATCAGATGTCAGTGCAGCCAATGATACATGGTCACTCCCAATCGGTAGCGCCAGTCGTTGGGATTTCGTCGCCACAGCCTGATGTAGTGCATAGGAAGCAAGGGCGTGCTGAGCCTCATGTGGTCGAGATAATGGCTCAGCGTGGGTGTGAGCGTCTGTACTTGCTTGTCGAGCAGAGCGAGTGCGGGCTCGGTTGTGTCGGCTAAGCGCAACAGACAGCGGCGATAGACAAACTTTGCACGACGCGCAAGCAGGCGTTCGGTGAGCCACTCGATATGAGTTGGGATATTGCCTCGGCGCGCATAGTGCTCAACCATGGATTTCATCACGGTCACATTGTCGCAGAAATGGCGGTCCTCCATGCCGTCGGCTACCGTCTGCCCCGGCCTGTCCAGCGTATAACGATAGAGCGGAACCGGCATATACCTCATGGTGTGCACTGCCACCAAGGGCGTGAAGTTCCACTCCACATCGGAATACGAGACACCCTCGGTCTGTTTGTAACCGATACTCCGCACCAATGCGGTCTTGTAAGCAACGTCGTGCATGGTGATCTTGAGGAAGCCATCGTCCTGATAGACGTCTGCGAGATCCAGATCCTTGTCGGCTTCCCACTTGAACGTGCGCACGTCCTCATGGTCAGTCCAAACCTTCACCATATCGTTCACGATATAATCTGCATCCGAGCGCTCAAGACTGTCGAGATACTCTCCCAACGCGGTAGTGTCGAAACAGTCATCGGCATCGAGCACCTTCACGTATTTACCAGTAGCCAAAGGCAGGGCCGCATTGATGCAAGAACCGTAGTTGCCATTGGTCTTGTCGATGACACGCACCATGTCGCGCCGTTCCGCTTCGAGCGCACGCGCCAGTTTCAGCGTACCGTCATGGCTTCCGTCATTGACGATGATCGCCTCAATGCGCTGGTAGCCAGGACAAAGCAACGAGCGGACACAGCGTTCGAGATAAGCCTCCATGTTGTAGGAGGGGATGATCACAGTGATGAGCTTGTCCATATCCTTTTACGCGAGCGTGACCAGTCCGTAAGGACAGAATGTGCGGTTACGGTTTTCAAAGGCAATATGGCGGTTGCGGTCCACCACTTTGCCACGACGATGATAGAGATGATAACAGTTCGCCGCGAACTGCGCATACTTCTTTTTCACGCCGAGGTTGAGAAGACGGTTAAACAGGTCGATGTCCTCTACCCCATAGCCCGTAAGCTTCTCGTCAAAGCCGTTGGTCTTTTTCAGGTCCTCGGCCCATACCGCCATATTGGCACTACGGCCGTAAAGAGGTTTCCAACAATACATATATCGCATGACAGGCTCAAGCCAGGGAGCATGAATCAGATTGGAGCGACGGGTGAGTCCATGAGTGAAGAATCCCAAATGAATGAGCTCGCCGCTCGTCAGCCTGCGGGTAAGCTCCGGCAACAGCTTTGCACGGCCCCCGGCTACGAAGCAGCCAGGCTCTGCCCAAGCCTCATGGTCAGCGACAAAATGCGGGTCGAGGATGATGTCCTGGTCAATGAAGATAATATAGTCGCCCGTGCAGTAGCGGCGTAAAGCCTCATTGCGCGACATCGCAGCACGGAAACCCATGTCGGGAATCCACGAATGATAAAGCGGACAAGGAAAGTCGGACTGATACCGTTCGATGAGCTGGCGCGTAGCATCCCCTGAACCATCATCCGCGATGATGACTTCATCGGGCATCCGCGTTTGCCGTTTAATACTATCCAGACTAAGCTTTAATGCCTCCGGCCAATTGTAAGTTGTGACAATCAAAGAGATTTTCATGATACTGATAAATAATTCTTAGTGACAATTGTCCATATTATACCAGTGGCTCTACGCCGCTCATGACAGACAAGTCAATTGTTATATGTACTCAAATCCTTTTTCTTTATGACGATAAACAGGCAGAAATCCCCTATTCCTCCAACCATCTTCTTGAAATCCGGTTTTCTGATAGTGAATTGGATAGGGAATCATCGCTACCCTTGCTTACTTAATAAACACAGATACAGTGCCAACCTTGCACATAAAAGAATGGAAATATGGACGCAATCCTATAATTAAGGATATCAAAAGAATATGATAATTTAAGACTCCCAGGAGAGTTTATTGACAGCCTCACTCAATGCGGTCTTAAAGAAGCCCCCCGTGCTAAGAAGCTGGGATACTTTGTGCACTTGTGCAGACATGGATGCGCGCTGCGTTGCCGTAACGGCCAACAGCCGTTCGTCGAGCTCCTCCAGACTGTCAATGAGTATTCCTATTCCCATGCTTTCCACAACTGTTGCCAAAGCGGACTGCTTCCATACTATCAACGGCAGACCGGCACGAAGGTAAAAAGAGGCCTTATGGGGGGAGTTCCACCGTAGATACTCCCCGAAATGTCCGGAACAGGTAGAGAGACTGTCACCATCCCATACTAAGCCATAGTCGCCCGGAACATGGGCGATAAAGTCTTCCGATGCCATGAAGTCATGAAGATGGACATGTTCCGACTCTTTTAGTCCTGGCAGTCCCTCTTTATTCCCAAAGACCTCGAGATCGTAGTTTTTTACTGATTGCACATCAAGGAGAAAGAGATTCTTGCGCGGACTTAATGCCCCGGCATAGACAACTCTTGGTAAGGCCGTTCGCTCACTGGCAACTATATCAGGACAGGTAGAAGCCGAGCGATAGTCGAACAGTTGTAAGGCACCCAACCCATGGGTGAAACCATGTTGTAAGAGCCATCCCTTCATAGTGTCGTTTGACGCAATAACATAGTCGGCATGCATTAGCCGTAAAATCTCTTTTTCTATTGTGAGCTTGCGACGTCTCATGGAACCAAGGTCGTGAATCAGCGCTACGACCTTTGCCCCACGGGCATGAGCCTCATTGCAAATAAAAGAGAAATACTTCTTTATAGGATATTGCAGTACCACAATATCTCCACGGCGTACGGTAAGTCCCAATTTCAAGACTCCGGCCAAGTCAAGAAAGAATGACACGACCTTACTATGATAGTAAGTGGTGGGAAGACCTAAGTTGACAGCCCCAAGCTCTCGCAACGTGATCTCATTGTCGTGCTTGGCTTTATTGCCAGAACTTCTCAGTCCACGATAATTATGTGTCAAAAAACAAATCCTATGATTCATTGCATATATTTATAGTTCAAGTTTGAATTCAATTTCTCGTTTTTGCATATAATGTTTCCAAAACTTTCGCCGTGCTTTCATAGCCACGCTCTCGGCCTTGTCCGCATCGAAAGCTCTTAACTCGGCATAGCGCCTCACTAATAGCTGTATAAATCGCTTGGGGCCCCATAGACGTGCGAAGCTCTTACATCCACTTCGCAATGACACGGGACCGAACCGCATACGGTTAATATCTACTATGGAGAAATGGTAGTCATCGCCCTCTTTGTCCCACAGAATGTTGCCTGGAGAAAAGTCTAAATGCAGCACCTCCTGTTCGTGCATATGCGCCGTAAAGTGCGCAAGGGCATCGGCCATGGGTTCATAGACATTGGGAAGAGCATCGCCCATCTCGTAGAGCAGGTGAGAATAAGAACACTGCTTGCTAATGAAAAAGCTCTGCCCTAAGAGTCCACCCTTACGTTTCTCAAGATAAGCGATAGGCTCCGGTGTGCTGATACCCTTTGCATTGAGGACACCAGCGAATTTGTAGGCACGAATTCCCTTGGGGCTCCTCAAACCTGATGAATAAACCAGCAGGTTGATGCAGTTGGGCTGATGATAGCGTTTTACATTCACCTCTATTCCGTCAGGTGTCAGAAAACTCTTAATGAGATTACGTCTTCCTCCATATATATAGTTTCCTTCGGTCTCAAACCTGTCAGGAAGTGCCTCTAAGAAATGACGCAAGTACTCGTATTTAGGGTTGACTGTTATCTTCATTTCTATTTTGTGATTTCTCTTTCGTCAGCACAGCTACTTTCATCACTTTTCCATTGACTACCTGAAATCGGCGGTCAAACTCTTCATGAGTGCGCTTCCAGTGGTCGTGGCTCCATAGATAATATTCGGGCTGACGGCTGATGGTTTTCTCCAACATGGCAAAGAACTCGCGTGTGATGCCAAACTCCGGCAGCGTATTCGGCTCGCGGGTGATGAGATGGTAGGTACACGTATAGTAGCCACGCCGCGGACGCCCCATCTCCACATAGAAGACGGCATTGTTCATCTTGCGCATGATGCGCTCGGCTCCCGTGAAGACCGGCGTGTCGTGGTTCAGGAAAGGCAACCAGCAATGGATATTCTCCCACTTGGGTGCCTGGTCGGCGATATAGCCGAAGATAGACCTCCGCCCTTCCTGCCGGAGTTTGATGAGCTGTCTGAGGATGTCTTTCTTAGGGACGGTGATCACATTGGGCTGAGAAGATCGTATACGGCGGAAGAGATAGTCAAAGGCATCGTTGTGCAGTGGGTCGTAGATCAACCCCATGACACGCTCCGGCGGCAAGTCGATGCCTACACAGGAAAGCCATTCCCAATTGCAATAATGCCCAAGGATGGCGGCCACGTCCTGTCCCTCTTTGAAGCACTGCTCCACTTGCTCGGAGTTGTAAGTGATGAACCGGCGGCGCAATTCCTTGTCGCTGATGCTCAGAAGTTTCAAGGCTTCGAAGAAATAGTCGCAGAACCAATGGTAGAAGCGACGCTCCAAGTGCACGATCTCCGAGCGGTCTTTCTGCGGAAAAGCCGTGGAGAGGTTGCGCCGCACTATCTTTCGGCGGTAGCGCACCACATAGTACATGAACACAAACTCCATGTCAGAGAGCACGTAGAGCACTCGGAAAGGCAGAAGCGACAGTGCGTAGAAAAGCCAATATACGAGTTTCGTCATAATCGTCAATCGTTTAGCGATGCATCAGCTTTGCATGTCGTGCAGACGCTTGTAATATCCCTGCAGAGCCATCAGCTCGTCGTGGGTGCCACGCTCCACAATCTTTCCCTCATGGAGCACACAGATCTCGTCGGCATTCTTGATCGTTGAGAGACGGTGAGCGATCGCCACCGTAGTACGTGTTTTCATCAGTCGCTCCAAAGCATCCTGCACGAGTCGCTCGCTCTCGGTGTCAAGAGCGGAGGTAGCCTCGTCAAGGATGAGGATGGGCGGATTCTTGAGGATGGCGCGTGCGATGCTGACGCGCTGACGCTGTCCGCCCGAGAGACGGCCGCCACGGTCACCGATGTTGGTGTCGAAGCCATGCTCCGAAGCCATGATAAAGTCATAGGCATTGGCGATCTTTGCCGCGCGAATGACCTCTTCCTTGCCGGCGTTGTCCACACCGAAGGTGATATTATTATAAAAGGTGTCGTTGAAGAGGATAGCTTCCTGGTTGACATTGCCGATGAGCTGACGCAGGTCGTGGATTCCGAGGTCCTTGACATTAATGCCGTCGATGAGCACCTCACCCTCCTGCACGTCGTAATAGCGTGGTATCAGGTCCACCAAAGTGGATTTTCCAGAGCCGCTCTGTCCCACGAGCGCAATGGTCTTGCCCTTGGGAATGACAAGGTTGATGTCACGAAGTACCCACAGGTTGTCGTACTTAAACGAGACGTGGCGGAACTCTATCTGATGTTCAAAGTTGCTGATATGCTTTGGAAGAGCTGCTTCCTTGATATTGGATTCGGCCTTGAGAATCTTATCGACACGCTCCATAGATGCCAGACCCTTCGGAATATTATAGCCGGCTTTGGAGAATTCTTTCAGAGGATTGATGATGCTGTAGAGGATCACCATGTAATAAATGAAGGTAGGACCGCTGAGCACTTGCTTGTTGAGCACCAGGATACCGCCAAACCAAAGCACGATGACGATCATCACAGTTCCTAAGAACTCGCTCATGGGGTGCGCAAGCTGCTGACGGGTATTCACCTTCATGATGTTGTCACGGTAAGCAGAGTTGATGCTGTCGAAGCGCTTGTTCATCTTCTCTTCGGCACAGAAGGCCTTAATGATACGTAGACCTCCCAAGGTTTCCTCCACTTGGCTCATGGTGTCGCTCCACAAGCCCTGTGCTTTAATACTCCGTTGCTTGAGCTTTCTTCCCACCTGTCCCATGAACCATCCGAAAACGGGCACAAAAACAATGGTGAACAGTGTCAGCTGCCAGCTGATCAACAGCATGGCCACGAAGTAAGAGATGATCAGCACAGGATTCTTGAACAGCATGTCGATGCTTGACATGATGGAGTTTTCTATTTCCTGCACGTCGCCCGTCATGCGGGCAATGATGTCGCCTTTGCGCTCGTCGCTGAAGAAGCCGAGGTCGAGCGACGTAATCTTCCGATAGAGCTGATTGCGGATGTCACGCACCACCCCGGTACGGATTGGGATGATCGTTGCCGAGGACAGAAAGTAAGTCAGCGTTTTCAGACCCGTCATCACCACCAGCACAAGACCGATAAGCAGCAATGTCGTGGAAGAGCCGAACTCTGCGATGACCTGCTGCACCAAATAGTCGGCATTGTTACTCAGCACTTCTTTGTTCCAAGCCCATGGCATCATAGCCGTGGCAGAATGGGCTCCTTCCGTTTTGAACAGAATTTGCAGCAGGGGAATGAGTGTGGCAAAGGAAAAGATATTCAATATCGCAGAAAGGATATTGAACAAGATGGACAGTGCCAAATATTTCTTGTAAGGCGGCAGAAACCGTCGGAGTACTTGCAGGAACTCTTTCATATCGCTTCGATTTTCTTATTCTTCCCCCATGACTTCTCCCATGAGTGTAGCTGATGATGAGCCTGTGACACGCACCATGACACGCTCGCCGGGACGGTGGTTGCCGCGCGCGATGACGACGGCTTTGTTTTGTGGTGTGCGGCCCATGAGCTGATCGTGGGAACGTTTGGCATAGCGCTCAAGGAGCACCTCAAAGGTCTTGCCCTCGTCGAGCTTGTTGCGCTCAGCCGAGATCTCGGTTTGCAGGCGGATGAGCTCATTGAGGCGGCGGACCTTCTCTTCCTCGGGCACGTTGTCAGGCAGGTGCTTGGCAGCGTAGGTGCCGGGACGCTCACTGTATTTAAACATGAAGGCGGCGTCATAGCCGACCTCACGCACGAGGCTCATCGTCTGTTGGAAGTCCTCCTCGCTCTCGTCGTGATAGCCCACAAAGATGTCTGTCGTCAGTCCGCAATCGGGGATGATGCGGCGGATGGCGGCCACTTTGTCAAGATACTGTTGGCGCGTGTACTTGCGGTTCATCAAGTGCAGCACCTTGTCACTGCCGCTCTGTGCCGGGAAATGAATATGATTACAGAGGTTGGGCTCATCGGCGATGGCGTGCAGGATGTCCTCGGTCATATCCTCAGGATTGGAGGTCGTGAAGCGCACACGCATGTCGGGTACGCTCTCGGCCACGCGCCGCAGGAGTTCAGCAAAGGAACACACATGGAGCTCCGTGCCGTCGGTCTCGTTGATGATGATGCCGTTGTCGGGCCGCTGACCGTTGGGCAATAGTCCATAGCTGTTGACATTCTGTCCCAGGAGGGTGACTTCCTTGAATCCTTTGTCGTGAAGGTCACGTACCTCGCGCAAGATGCTCTCCACGTCGCGCGAACGCTCACGGCCACGGGTATAGGGTACGATGCAATAATGGCAGAAGTTGTTGCAGCCGCGCATGATGCTCACAAAGCCGCTCACATGGGCCGGGCTCACACGCAGAGGCATGACGTCGCGATAGGTCTCGGTGGTGGAGAGCTGCACATCCACGGCAGGCTGACCGACCTCTACGGCTGCCACCATCTCGGGCAAATGGAGATAGCTGTCAGGACCACACACGAGATTGGCGTGATGGTTCTCGATCAAGTCATTCTTCACGCGCTCGGCCATACAGCCCAGCACGCCGAGAATCGGCCTGGGGTACTTGGCTTCGGGATTGTCGTGGGCGTGGCGGCGCTGCTGGGCGAAAAGGGTGTCGAGACGATGATAGATCTTGTTCTCGGCATTCTCGCGCACCGAACAGGTGTTGAGAAACACCGCGTCGGCATCTTCTTCGTTGGCAGTGGGTTCGTAACCGGCCATCTGCATGACGGAGGCAACAACTTCGGAGTCGGCTACATTCATCTGGCAGCCATAGGTCTCGATATATAGTTTCTTGCTCATTCTGTATATGCGTATGTAATAAGACTGCAAAGTTACGAATAATTCCGCTGATATACAAAACTTTAGTCGTTCTTAGGCGGGCTTTATCAAGAAATGTCAGCGAAAAGATGTACCTTTGTAAAGACATTCTTTCGTTGAAAAGCAAAAATTAACCGCCAAGAGGTTAACATTCTCTTCACCGAAGGGTATTGATAATAAAAAAACAGACGATGGACAGACAGCACGTTGAACAACTCTTCCGCCGGCACTACCGCCACATGTATACCGTGGCCTGCTCCCTGCTCTACGACAGCGAGGAGAGCGAGGACGTGGTGAGCGAAGTATTCGCCAGCCTGCTGGAACGCCGCACTGAGTTGTTGCCGGCTTCGGCCGAAGGCTATCTGATGGTCGCCGTGCGCAACCGCTGCTTGAAACGCCTGCGCAACAAAAGCACACGCGAGCGCATCCTCCACCTCTACGCCACCGAGCCACTGCCCGATGACAGTTGGCAGGACGACGAACAACGTCTCTGCCGCCTGCGCACGCTCGCTCACGCACTGCTCTCGCCCGACGAGCTGCGCATCTTCACCCTGCGTTTTCTCGACGGCAAAGACTATAAGGCCATCTGCGCCGAGACCGGTACGAGCCGCATTGCCGTGTGGAAACATCTGTCGCACATCGTCAAAGTATTGAAAAAGAACGTTAATACCCCTAAGCCATGAACGATTCCGATGAAGAGAAAATCAAGCGTTTCCTTGACGCACAAGAGCATCCCGAGCACTACACCGACGAGGAGCTCAAAGAGATCATAGACGAGACCCAACCGCTCGCACAGCTAAAACGTGCGCTCACAGAGGAGCGGGCTGAAAACGAAGACGTCGACGTGGACAGTGCGTGGCGGGCTTTCTGTCAGGCCCACGATGCCAAACAGCATTCCAATGCTGAGCCGTACACTGATACGACTCCGCAATCCGATCGTATAGCTCAGCCAGAGACAGACTCTGTCGCAGTTCTTTCCCGCCGCCGTCTTCCCCGTTGGCTGCGCGTGGCCGCTGTCTTTCTCGGTTGCGTGTTGCTCACCGGTGTGGCTCTTGCTGCTATGACAGGATTGGGCTGGCTCCGCAATCCTTTTGCCAAAGAGAAACCAGAGGTAGCACAACGCACGTCGGTCACAGCCTCATCGCAGGATACCGCCGCAACCGCCGACAGCATCTCACCGAGACAGAAAGAAAGCAAACCGGCTCCCGTGGTCAAAGTCTTCGACAATGCTACCCTGGCTGACATCCTCGATGAGATGGGCCGTTACTATGGACTGAAGGTCGTCTATCGCAACGCGTCCGCCAAGACTATCCGACTGCACTTTGAGTGGGATCAGGCTAAAAGCGTAGATGCCGCTATCGCCGTCCTCAACGGCTTCCAGCAGATTGCCGTCACACACAATGGCGACGAGATTGTGGTAGAGTAACCCAAAAACGAAAATGTTATGAAGAAGATACTCCTATTATTATATATGCTCCTGCTGTGCACCGCCATCGGCCGCGCCCAACGCGTGAGTCGCGACTTCCGCAACGTGACAATGCCTGCGGCCTTGCAGCAACTGGGCGGCATGACCCACCGCTACACCATCAACTTCATCTACAACGACTTGGAGGACTTCCGTGTGACGGCATCGGTCAAAGGCGCGTCAATCCCCGAAGCCATCCGCCACCTCATCGGCTTCTATCCCATTACGATGACGATGGTGGGCGACAGCATCATCAACGTGGAATGCTCACAGAAGACAACATTGAGATACAAGGGCCGCATCGTCGACGAGAAAGGCGAGGCCGCCGAATACGCCAACATAGTGCTGCTCTCGCCCGCCGACTCCTCGTTCCTTGCCGGAGGCGTGAGCAACGAGAGCGGATACTTCGTCATTCCCTGCAACGCCCGCCACGTCATCGCCAAGGTGGCCTACGTGGGCTACAAGTCTAAGCTGTGGACCGCTGCCTCGCCCGACCTTGGTACCATCCGCTTGCAGGCCGACCGCTATACGCTGAAAGGCGTGACGGTGAAGACGCAACGGCCACAGTATCGTGCCGCAAAGGGTGGCATGACCATCGACGTGGAGCACTCGGTGCTGAGCAAGATGGGCACCGCCGTCGACGTGCTCGGACAGTTGCCGCGTGTCACGGCATCGGGCTCCGGCATCAAGGTGTTTGCCAAGGGCACACCGCTCATCTATATCAACAATAAGAAAGTGACCGACAACCGCGAATTGACTGAACTGAAATCAGAGAACATCAAGAACGTGGATGTCATCACCGCACCCGGCTCGCAGTACGATGCCACGGTAAAGAGCGTCATCCGCATCCGCACCCGTAAGCCAGCGGGCGAGGGATGGAGCGTGAGGAACGATGCCAACGCAAAATACAACACGATGTGGGCAGGATATGACCAAGCTACCGTCAAATACCGTATCAAAGGACTGGAACTGTCTAACACCACGGCTCTCTATAGCCAAGTATTCAAAGAGGACATCAACACGGGTTACACACTCATGCCCAAGGACAACACCATCAACATCGACCAGCATTTCAACGACGCCTTCCGGCAGAACGTGCTGTCGCAGACCTTCCGCTTGAGCTACGACTTCAATGCTGACAATTCCATCGGTGGCAGTTATTGGTTCTACAAGACCTTGTCAAGCAACATGGATGCGAACAGTATCCAGAATGTCACGCGCAACGGTGTCTATGAGGGCTCCATCCTGCAAAGCCAGCGCCAGCACAGGGACGTGGGGCCACGCAACGAGGCCAACCTCTACTATACGGGCAAGCTCGGCAACTGGAGCATCGACTTCAATGCCTCTTACCTCCACATGAAATACATGCTGAGCCAGCAGAGCGCGGAAGCCAGCACGGAATTAGGCGACCGCGACGTGGCGAGCAACGGCGGACAGCGCAGCGACCTGTGGGCTGGGAAACTCGTCGTGACGCACCCGGTAGGGAAGGGCACGCTCTCGTTCGGCTCGGAATACACGCATACAAAGAGTGTGGGCTTTTATGTCAACAGCGAGAACTATGTGCCTGCCTCCAGCACCAAGCTCTATGAGGCAAACATAGCGGGCTTCGCTGACTTCTCCTTGCCTTTAGGTCACTATGAGCTCGATGCTGGACTACGATACGAGCATGTCACGACCGACTACTACAGCTTCGGCAAACGGGAGCAGGAGCCGAGCCGGCGCTATGGCAATCTCTTTCCCAATCTCTCGCTGTCGTGGAATAAAGATTTGTGGTCATGGCAGTTGTCTTACACCATGAAGACCTCCCGACCGGGATACAACAACCTGCGCAACTTCATGCAGTATGACAGTCGTTATCTCTATGAGGGCGGCAATCCCTACTTGCGCCCGGAATATACCCACAACGTGGAGCTGTCGGCCGTGCACAAATGGCTGAGTGCCTCGGTCGATTACGACTATGTCCATAAGCCTATGCTACATACCTTTGGCTTGTACGACAACCAGGAGATAGCCTATTTCTCGGTTCGCAACATGGGGCACTATCAGATGCTTAGTGCCTCCGTAACGGCCTCGCCGACATTCAGTTGGTATCATCCCTCCTGGGAGATAGATTATTCCCAGTTGTTCTTCCGTGAGCCCACCAGTCTCTGCTCCCGCCATCCCTCGTTTACTTTCGTGCTTCGCAACAGCCTCGTCTTTCCGCATGGGTGGATGGCGAGCCTCGACCTCTATGGCTACACCGACAGCTATGAACCGATGCGGCAGTCAGCAGGTTTTGTGACCGTGTACGCGCGGTTGCGCAAGTCGTTCTTCAAAAACCGCCTCGTCTTCCTCCTCCAAGCCTCAGACCTGACCAAAAGCAATCGTGAGCGGTGGACGTATTATGGTACTGATGTCATCAGCCGAAAGGATGCTAACAATTTCACGCGCAGCATCTCGCTCACCGTGACCTATAACTTCAATGCCACACGCAGCCGCTATAAAGGTACCGGTGCCGGAAACGAAGAGAAGAAGAGACTGTGAGCATTTCCAAGAATGATCGTGCCAAAGCCACAAACGTATCAACCCAAAATAAAAGTAATGTTTAACTGGGTCAACCAACATTAAAAATAAGACTCAAAGTAGTCAACTTAAATCGTTAAACTACAGACCGAGCTTTAGTAATGCGATTACCAAGCTTTGGTAATGTGATGACCAAGCTTTGGTAATAGTCATAAAACTACGGCGGCCCATCCTCAGGAAGGATGAGCCGGTGTTTAGTTACTGTTGTTCGCTTACTATCACGTCAGAACGTCACGCCAACGTTAAGGTTGAAGCAGCCTGTACGTGTGTCCTCAAAGTCGTAGTGGCCAATGTTTGCCAAACCGATATCATAGCTCATACCGAGGTAGAGCATTTGGAAACTCACGCCACAACCCAGACGTAGACCACCATCGAAACGTTTGAAGCTCGCCTGGTCGTCACTGAAACTGGAGTAAGCCTCGCGGTGGCCATAGTCCTTGATCTTGCCGCCTACGCCTACGGCCAGATAGCCTCCGGCAAACGGCTCCACCGAGATGTCGGGCGTAGCCTGGTATTTATATTTCAGCAAAAGCGGCAGTTCGAGGTATTCCAACCGGTAGGTGAACTTATTGCCGTCGTAGTTGCCTTTACCGCCTTTCTCCACATAGGAGAGTCCGGTCTCGAAGAACAGTGGGGCTGTATTGGTGAGCTGAGTGCCGATAACGGCTCCTACATCCAGTCCCGTTCGTGCGTCGCTGCCGTCAAGAACGGATGCGTCGGAGTTCACTGTAGCCACGGCCATGCCCAAACGAAAACCGTAATAGACATTGCTGCCATAGCCGTAGACCGTACGGCCATTGTTGTTTCCTCCATGCTGGCGGTAGTACTCGGCACGCTTACTGGGCGGAATAGGGCGCCCGTCGGGATAATATTGTGCTGCGGCAGGTAGCGTCAGCAACACGGCAACGGCCAGAAACAGAATCTTTTTCATCTTTTCCATATTACAATACGATTGATACAGACCAGCCTATAGAAGGTCTGGATAATGAATATCACAAAGTTAGCCTTTTTCTTGCATTGGGTTTACGAGGAAATACCTATTTGTCGATAGGTTTTTCCCTCTTTTTCTTTTCTTTGACAACCTTATTTCTTAAAGCCCAACTTCTCGCAGAGTTCCTTCATTCCCTCTGACGCGCCTTTCTGTATGTGCGTGAACTTACCACCTGGCGCATTGAACACCGGGGCAGGGTCTACCAAGTAAACCGGACATCCCTGTGGCGCGTACTGCACGAGTCCGGCAGCAGGATATACATTGAGCGACGTGCCGATGATGACAAAGATGTCGGCTTTCATCGCCTCGCGCGCCGCCGGATCGAGCATGGGCACGCTTTCACCAAAGAAAACAATGAACGGGCGGAGCAGCGAACCATCGCCGGCTTTGGCACCGGGCGCCACGTCGCTGTGCTCGGGCGTGAGCTGCTGGATATAGCGCTCGTCGTAGGGATCGATGCTCGAACACACTTTGGTCAGCTCGCCGTGCAGGTGGATGACATGTGTGGAACCAGCCTTCTCATGGAGGTTGTCCACGTTCTGCGTCAAGACACTGACGTCGTAATCCCTCTCCAAGGCAGCGATGAGCCGATGCCCCTCGTTGGGCTCAGCCTGCCATAGCTTTTGCCGAAGCATGTTATAGAAGTTTGTCACCAGCGTGGGATCCGCTTCCCACCCCTCATGAGAGGCTACCTGCTCCACCGGATAGTTCTCCCACAGTCCGTCATTACCACGGAACGTCTTGAAACCACTCTCCACCGACATACCGGCGCCCGTAAGAAAAACAATTTTCTTCTTCATCTTCATATTGCCTTTAGAACTGTTATTATACCACAAAAATAATATTTTTTTCGCAATATGCCGCTTGTTCACAATTAAAAATAGTATCTTTGCACATTATTTATAATTAGCATCAAACAATAGAAATGGACAAGACAAGTTACGCGCTGGGCATGAGCATTGGTCATCAACTCCAGCAGATGAACGCAACCGAACTGAATATCGACGATTTTGCAAAGGCCATCCGCGACATCTTTGCCGGAGAAGCTGCCATGACCGACATGGATGCTCAGGCTGTCGTGCAGGCTTTCTTCCAGCAAAAAGAGGAGGAGCAGGCCAAGGCCGCACAGACCGATGGACAGAAGTTCCTTGAGGAGAACGCCAAGAAGCCGGGCGTGGTCACCCTGCCCAGCGGACTGCAGTATGAAGTGCTGCGTGAGGGCGACGGAAAAAAGCCAAAAGCTACCGATCTGGTAGAGTGCCACTACGAGGGAACACTCATCAACGGTCAGGTCTTTGACAGCAGCTATCGCCGTGGCGAGACAGCTACTTTCCCCCTCAACCAAGTCATCAAGGGCTGGACAGAAGGTTTGCAGCTCATGCAGGAGGGTGCCAAATATCGCTTCTATATCCCTTACACACTCGGCTACGGAGCCAATGGTGCCGGCCAGGCCATCCCGCCATACGCTACACTGATCTTCGATGTCGAACTCATCAAAGTAAAATAACAAAAGATACAGAATAAAACATCAACTAATGAAAAGTTTGAAAGTATTGGCTGTTTTAGCCATCGCCGCTGCCACATTCTCTGCTTGCGGCAATTCCACTCCCAAAGCCAACCTCAAGACCGACGTCGACTCGCTGAGTTACGCCATCGGTCTCGCACAGTCACAGTACGTGCGTCAGGCCATCCAGCAGGGTCAGGTCATCGACACGACCTACATGGATGAGTTTGTAAAAGGCATCAACGAAGGTGCCAACGCAGGCGACGACAAGAAGCGCGCTGCCTACATCATGGGTCTGCAGATCGGTCAGCAGATCGCCACACAGCTGGTCAAGGGCGTCAACCACGAAGTCTATGGTGACGACTCCACCAAGACCATCTCCCTGAAGAACCTCCTCGCCGGTTTCGTTACGGGTGCCACAGGCAAGAAAGGCCTCATGACTCCGGAGATGGCTAACCAGGTTGCTCAGACCAAGATGGAGATCATCAAGAGCAAGACCATGATGAAGGAATATGGTACCAACAAGGTTGCCGGTGAGAAGTTCCTCACTGCCAACAAGAAGAAACCGGGAGTTGTCACACTGCCCTCCGGCCTGCAGTACAAGGTCATCAAGGAAGGACACGGCGCTATCCCGACAGACACCACTACAGTAAAGGTTAACTACGAAGGCCGCACAATCGACGGCAAGATCTTCGAAAGCTCCTACACCAACGGCCAAGGCCCTGTCACCATCCAGCCCAAGCAGTTCATCCCTGGATGGACTCAGGCGTTGACTCGTATGCCCGAGGGCTCTGTTTGGGAAGTCTATATCCCTCAGAGCTTAGCCTACGGCGCTCGCGAAGCCGGACAGATCAAGCCTTTCTCTACCCTCATCTTCAAGATTGAACTGATCAAGGTAGGCGGCAAGTAATCCTCCGGCTACCGCGATTATACGATCATACAAGACACCCCCCTCCAGGCTACGCTCCCCAAGGAGACAGCCAGAAGGGGGCTTTTTAAACCAATACACAACAATGAAAAAGATTCTAACCATAGCCACGCTGATCGTCTCAGCACTTGCCATCCTCCCCGCTCAGGCTGGCAACAACAAGAAAAACAAAAACAAGGACAAGAAAGCAGAGGCCTGTACCGAAGCTTGCTGCGCTCCCGCGAAGCTCACCTCCACGGCAGACTCCATCAGCTACGCCGCCGGATACGCTGCCACACGCGGTCTGATGCCTTATCTGCAGCAGCGCTTGCATGTCGATACGGTCTATATCAACGAGTTTTTACGAGGTTTCCGCGAGGCCGTCGCTAAAGCCAAAGACCCTGCCTACGTAGCTTACCAGGCCGGAACGACCATCGCCCAGCAGGCCACGGAGAGCATTCTCCCAGGGATGGGACGTGAGTTCAAGGACACCAAAGACTCTCTGCGGAGCAATCTCTTCTATGAGGGATTCCTCGCTGCCGTCAAGGGCGACACCACTATATATAAGGAGGCAACAGCCTCTAAGTATTTCGAGCAGAAAGCCGAGGCTGTCCGCAACGCCAAAAACGCCGCGTGGAAAACCGAGAACGAGAAATGGCTCGCCGACAACGCTGCCAAGCCGGGTGTAGTAACCATGCCTGACGGACTGCAGTATAAGGTGCTCAAGGCTGGTAATGGCCCCAAGCCGGCAGCCGACCAAACCGTGGAAGTGAAGTACGAAGGCAAGACTATCGACGGCAAGGTGTTCGACGCCACTGAGAAGCACGGTGGCAAAGGTTCCGACAGCTTCCGTTGCGACCAGGTCATCAAAGGTTGGACCGAAGCACTGACCAACATGCCCGTGGGCAGCAAATGGGAAGTGTATATCCCGCAGAACCTCGCTTACGGCGAGAGAGAAGCCGGACAGATCAAGCCCTACTCTACGCTGATCTTCACCATCGAACTGGTAGGTATCGAGCAGCCCAAGGCCAGCGACACCAAAGTCGACAACGCCGGCAAAACTACTTCGGCCAAGAGTGCGCCTGCAAAAAAGGCAGGCAAGAAAGGACGGAGATAATATGCTGTTTACATCCAAGTAGCCATTAAAATAGATGTGATTGAAAGAAAAAAAGATCCACATCCTTTACTAAATGCACGAATATTGCAAAATATTCGTGCATTTTGTTGTTTATCTCGTTTTAATTACCTACTTTTGCTTGTTGGAAACAAGTTAGATATTATACAATTACCTATGCAGATGGACAAAATCGACAACTTGGATAAGAAAATCCTTTCTATCCTCTCAAAGAATGCACGTATTCCTTTCAAAGACGTAGCAGCTGAATGCGGTGTCTCGCGTGCCGCCATTCACCAGCGTGTACAGCGCCTCATTGACAACGGAGTGATCCTCGGAAGCGGATTCGACATCAATCCCAAGAGTCTGGGATACAGCACCTGCACCTACGTGGGACTGAACCTGGAGCGCGGATCGATGTACAAAGATGTCGTCAAGCGGCTCGTCAACATCCCAGAGATCGTGGAGTGCCACTTCACCACAGGCCCCTACACTATGCTCATCAAAGCCTACGCGCGCGACAATGAGGAGCTCATGGATCTGCTCAACAACAAGTTGCAGACCATCCCCGGCGTCGTCTCCACCGAGACGCTCATTTCCCTTGAGCAGAGCATCAAGCGCGAGATGCCGGTCAACCATGAATAATTAGCAACCAACGTTTCTGTTTTGCCAATGTGCGGAGCCTCAAGTGAGATGCCCTGCCATGGCGAGATTAGGTCGAATGAAATTCAAAAGCTTTTCTCTGGCGCAAAACCTCAACGAGGTCTACGCCTCTTTCCCCGAAGCGAAGCAGAGGCCACTCATCGGTCTGACGACCAATTTCAGTGACGGCGACGCTACGATTCGGGACAGATACTATATGCAGGTGGTCAAAGCCGGTGGCACGCCGGTACTCCTCCCGCCTGTCGACGACAACGACACCCTTGTCAACACACTCGAGCATCTCGACGGACTGCTGCTCACCGGCGGAGCTGACTATAACCCACTGTGGTGCGGTGAGGAACCGGTACCACAACTCCACCATATCAACGCGCAGCGCGACCGCGCCGAACTCATGCTCACCCGTCTGGCCTATAACCGTCAGATACCTATGCTCGGCATTTGCCGCGGCATACAGACGCTGGCCATGGCACTCGGCGGAAAGGTCAGACAAGACATCGCACTGGCCAATACCAACCGCATGAGCAGTCCCGTGAAGCACTCACAGGATGCTGACCGCCAAGAGCCGACCCACTCGGTGGACCTCGCCGAAGGCTCCGTGATTGCCAGTCTCTATGGCTGCGGGCGCATCTATGTCAACTCTTTCCACCATCAGGCGGTAGGAGAGCCGGGCGAGAAGTTCCGCGTGACAGCCAAAGCGCCCGACGGTGTCATCGAGGCCATCGAGAGCACAGAGTTCAAAGGCATCATGGGCGTGCAATGGCATCCCGAGTGGCTCGGCGAGGAAGGGCAGCCCGTCTTCCAATGGCTCGTCAGAGAGGCTGAGCTATTCCACAAAGCCAAGCTGATCCACGAGCGCATTCTGACGCTCGACACTCATTGCGACACTCCGATGTTCTTCCCTCAGGGCGTGCGCTTCGACCAGCGCGACCCGCGGATTCTCTACGATCTGCACAAGATGACCGACGGAAGGCAGGATGCCGTCATCATGGTGGCTTATCTTCCCCAGCCCAAGCTCGGACAGCAATTCTCACAGACTGTTGACATTGCAGGCATTCTCGAGCACAACCCCGACATGCAGGGCATCAACAGCCAGCTGTCACCGATGGCCTACGCCGACCTGATCTTCGACAAGCTCGAGCGCATCGTTGACGAGCAAAGCCAGTATATCAGCGTGGCCCGCACACCCGCCGACCTCTATGAGGACAAGCGCCAGGGTCGCAAGAGCATCATGTTTGGCATCGAAAACGGACTGGCTCTCAACCACGATGTCGCCAACGTGCGCCACTTCGCACAGCGCGGCGTGGTCTACATCACGCTCTGCCACAACGGCGACAACGACATCTGCGACTCGGCCCGCGGCTGCAACACCCACAATGGCGTGTCGCAGTTCGGCGAGAAAGTCATCCAGGCCATGAACGCCGAAGGCATCATGGTCGACCTCAGCCACGCTGCTGAAAAGTCGTTCTACGACGCACTTGACATCAGCCGCACGCCGATCGTCTGCTCTCACAGCAATTCGCGCGCACTCTGCGGCGTGCCCCGCAACCTCACTGACGACCAGTTACGCGCCCTCGCCCACAAAGGTGGTGTGGCTCACATCACGCTCTACCATGGCTTCCTGCGTAAGGATGGCGAGGCCACAGTGCTCGATGCTATCGAGCACCTCGAGCACGCCATCGACATCATGGGCATTGACTATGTGGGCATTGGCACTGATTTCGACGGTGACGGCACCGTGCGCGGATGCGCCGACGCGTCGGAACTGATCAACTTCACCATGCAGTTGCTCCGTCGCAGATACAGTGAGCGTGACCTCGTGAAGATTTGGGGCGGCAACTGGCTGCGCGTCATGGCGCAAGTGCAGGCCGTCCACAACAAATAAAGAATATGTTTGTAGAATCGTAAACAACGATGACTCGAAAGAAAAGATCCATCCTTATCGTGACAAGCTGCTTATGTGTGGTCGCTGCCCTGGCAGTGGCTTTTTGGCCGGCAAAGACGGCATCGGTCGACGACACCGAGGATACAGAAGAAACAGAAAAGGTAGCACCCGTGGGGCCGACGTTCAACGCTGACTCAGCCTATGCCTACACCAAAGCGCAATGCGACTTCGGATCCCGCGACATGAACTCCAAGGGTCACGATGCCTGCGGCGACTGGATCGTGGCACAGTTTGAGCGGCTCGGCTGTAAGGTGACACGACAGAAAGCCGATCTCAAAGGCTACGACGGCACCATCCTCCACAGCATGAACATCATAGCCAGCTACAACCCTGCTGCCACCACACGTATCATGCTCTGCGCCCACTGGGATTCGCGTCCCTGGGCCGACAACGATCCCGACTCCACCAATTGGCACAAGCCCATCTTAGCGGCCAACGACGCTGCCAGCGGCGTGGCGGTGATGCTGGAACTGGCCAGACTGCTCGCTCAGAAGAACGTTTCTGCCAAGCTCCCGCAAAACTTTGGCGTGGACTTCGTGTGCTTCGATGCCGAGGACTGGGGCACGCCACAGTGGAGCGATCAGCAAGACGACGGCAGCTCATGGGCACTCGGCGCACAATATTTCTCCGCCAACCTGCCACAAGGCTATGCTCCCCGCTACGCCATCCTGCTGGATATGGTCGGAGGACAGGGTGCTCAGTTCTATCAAGAAGGCATATCGAAACAGTATGCGCCCGAAATCGTGAAGAAGGTTTGGCGTGCTGCCCGTCAGGCCGGCTTTGGCAGTTTCTTCCCCAAGAGCGACGGTGGCATGATCACCGATGACCATATTCCCGTCAACCAAACGGCGAAAATTCCGTGTATCGACATCATTCCTTACTACCCCAACTGCCAGCAGAGCACCTTCGGCCCTACATGGCACACACTTGCCGACGACATGGAGCATATCGACAAAAACACACTGAAGGCTGTCGGGCAAACGCTCGTACAAGTTATCTTCAGCGAGAAATAAAGACTGATTTCAGAGAGAAATATAGATAGAAAAAAGGCGCACCCCGCAAGGTGCGCCTTTTTTCTATCGCAACAATAATTATTTACATTATTTGTTCACGGAATCCTCAAATTCAGATCCTGCATTGAACTTGACAACCTTCTTGGCAGCGATCTGGATCTTCTCTCCTGTAGCGGGGTTGACACCCTGGCGGGCGGGACGCTCCTTGACGGCGAAAGTACCGAAGCCAACCAACTGTACTTTGTCACCAGCAACCAATGCTTCCTTTACGGCTGCAATTGTGGCATCCAAAGCTTTTTTTGCACTCTCAGCGTTCAGGTCTGCGCCCTCTGCTACCTTTCTTACTAATTCTGACTTGTTCATAATTTTATTTTATTTGGTGATTATATTGTCTGCATGATGCAAATACGCTGACAAATATAGGGCATTCCTTTCACAAAACAAACAAAAAAACAAAAAAAAATGAGATGGAGGTTGAAAAAAGTCCCTTATTCGCCGTGTTTATGGCTATATCAGAGACTTTTTTCGTAATTTTGCAGCAGTTTTCATGCATTTCCATATAACAACAACGAAATCGCCATATCATGTTCAGAATACCAACAGTCACAAAGAATCTCCTTATCATCAACATCCTGGCATTCCTCGCCATGAAGTTGCTCTTGCCCGTCACCGGCATTGACCTCAATGACCTCCTCGGCCTTCACTTTTTCATGGCCTCTAATTTCCAGGTCTACCAGCTGGTCACTTACATGTTCATGCATGGTGGATGGGAGCATATCATCCTCAACATGTTCATGCTATGGATGTTCGGTGCAGTCGTCGAACAGGTGTGGGGTGGAAAGAAGTTCCTTTTTTATTACATTTTCTGTGGCGTAGGTGCTGGTGTGATGCAGGAGATCGCACAGTTCTTCTGGGTCTATTTCATGCTCGACGGACAGCAGGCACTCAGCCTGGGCGACTCGATCACTGTCATGCATCAACTGTCCACGCAACTCAACGGACTGACCACTGTGGGTGCCTCGGGTGGTATCTATGCCCTGTTGCTCGCCTTCGGTATGATGTTTCCCGACGAGAAGATGTTCATCATCCCCATTCCCATCCCCATCAAGGCTAAGTGGATGGTGCTCGGCTCCATTGCCATCGAGTTCTTCTCAGCCCTCTCCATGCCCGGCAGCAACGTGGCTCATCTGGCCCACCTCGGCGGTATGATCTTCGGATATTTCCTCATCCGCTATTGGAGGAAACATCCCGGACAGTCCTACCACCCCGGCAACACGCAGTTCTTCTCCAATCTCAAAGCCAAGTGGGACGCACGCTCGCAGCATCACAACCAGCACACTGACCGCGGCGAAAATCCCGATTGGGACTACAACGCCAACAAAAGAGCCAACCAAGAAGAGGTAGACCGCATCCTTGACAAGATACGCAAGAGCGGATACGACAGCCTCACACACGAGGAAAAACAAAAGCTCTTCGACCAAAGCAAGAAATGATGAGGAAGATCAAGCAGGTCACGCTTCAGATCATTGCCGGGGTCAATATCGCTACAATTGTCATATTGCTGATCACAGGATATTCGGGTTGGCTGCGTCCCGAGACCTTTCCCATGCTCAGCAATATAGGTTTGTTATTGCCTATATTCATCATCATCAACCTCGGTTTCCTGGTCTTTTGGGTGCTCATCAAGTCGCGCGGCATGCTCATCCCCATCGTCGGCTTCCTCTTCAGCTATGTTCCCGTCAGGCAGTACAGCCCCGTCAACATCCCACAGAGTGCGCCGGCCGGCAGTTTCAAAGTGCTGTCATACAACGTCTGGCAGTTTGGTGATGCCAGTCATCCCAATCCTGTTCTGGAGTATATCAAAGCACAGAAGGCCGACATCGTGTGCCTGCAAGAGGCCAATATCAACGCCCTTGGCGGGCAATATGTCGATTCTGTGATGCAGAGTGACTATCCCTTCCGCGATACGATCATGCACGGCGGTGATGTCGTAGCGATGTTCAGCAAATTCCCTATCCATGGCAAGGAGCGCATACCATTCGCGTCCAAGGGCAACGTGAGCGCTGCCTTTCGTGTACAGATACACGGGCGCACGGTCATCGTCGTCAACAATCATTTGGAGAGCACAGGCCTCAGTCCCGAAGAGAAAAGCGACTTCAAGCTCATGGTCAAGGGCGACCTGCCCTCCGACACGGTACGCCATGTCTCGAAAATGCTCATCAAGCAACTCGGCACGGCCACGAAGAAACGTGCGCCGCAGGCCGAGGCTGTGGCCCGCTATATCGCTTACCATCGCGGCACACCCATCATCGTGTGCGGCGACTTCAATGACAGCCCGGTGTCATACGTTCATCGCACCATCGCCAAAGACCTCACCGACTGCTATGTCGCCACCGGCAACGGACCCGGCATCAGCTATCATGTCAACGGCTTTTACGTGCGCATTGACAACATCCTCTGTACCGACGACTTCACGCCCTACGACTGTCATATCGACCGCTCCATTAAGGCTTCAGACCATTATCCTATCGCTTGTTGGCTGAAAATGAGCAACAAACACTAAAAACATTCGCTAAAATTTTCTAAAGCGTGAAAAAATAGCTATCTTTGCACATCTTATATGCGAAAACAATCGCAGATCACTCTCAAGGAAAAACAAAAAGAGAAAAATAAAATAATAAACTAACAAAATGCAAAACAAAGGAATTGTCATTGCAACCGGTGTCCTTCTGACGCTCGTTTGCATCTTCTACTTGTCATTCCCTATCGCCACGCATTACTACGACGAGCAGGCTGCCAAGTTGAAAGATCCCATCGCCCAGCAGGATTACAAAGATTCTGTGAAGTATTTGGGCGTCTACAGCTACCAAAAATGTCTTGAGACACAGATCGGTCTCGGTCTGGACTTGAAAGGCGGTATGAACGTTATCCTCGAGGTCAGCGTGCCTGATGTCGTTGAGAATCTCGCCGACCATAAGACCGACATGGCTTTTGTCAAGTCCATGAGAGACGTACGTGCCGAGCAGGAGCGTACACAGGGCGACTTCGTCAGCCTCTTTATCGACGCTTATCACAAGAATGCTCCCGGCCATCACCTCGCTGAGGTCTTCGCTACTCAGGAACTTCAGGGCAAGGTCTCACCGACCAGCTCCGATACCGACGTGGAGAAGGTCATCCGCGAAGAGGTCAACTCGGCCATCGACAACTCCTTCAATGTCGTCAGAACACGTATTGACCAGTTCGGCGTCGTACAGCCCAACATCCAGAAAGTGCAGGGCGCTGAGGGACGTATCATGGTGGAGATGCCGGGTATCCGCGAACCCGAGCGTATGCGCAAGCTCTTGCAAGGTAGTGCCAACCTGGAGTTTTGGGAAACCTACAACGCTCAGGAAATTGCCCCTTACCTTCAGCAGCTCGACAGCCGCATGGCCAATGGCGGCAGCGAGAGCGACACTGCCAAGGTAGCAAAGAGCGACAGCACCAAGAAAGCCGCTGCCGAGAAACCCGCTATCACACAGGCTAAGCCGAAGTTCAAGCTCAACAACACTAAGAAGACCAGCGTGCAGACGACCCCCGACGCTCAGCTCGCCGAGGCAAAGAAGCTGCATCCGCTGCTCGCCATGCTGCAGACTACCAATCAGGGGTTGAGCGTTGTCGGCTATGCCAGCGTCCGCGATACCGCAGCCATCAACCGCATCATCTACGGCGCTGTGGCCAAGCAGGTGCTCCCCTCTGATCTGAAACTGCTTTGGAGCGCTAAGCCTGCTGACGTAGGCGCCAAGAACATCTTCGAGCTCCACGCGCTGAAGGTTACTACGACCAACGGACGCGCTCCGCTGGAGGGTGATGTCGTCATCGACGCTTCCGACCAGTTCAACAATATCACCGGTCAGCCTGAGGTCAGCATGACCATGAACTCTGACGGTGCACGCCGCTGGGCAGAGCTCACCAAAGCCAATGTCGGCAAGGCTATCGCCATCGTGCTCGACGGTGTCGTCTATTCTGCTCCTCGTGTCAACGGTGAGATCGACGGTGGACAGAGCTCTATCTCCGGTAACTTCACCATTGAAGATACCAAGGACCTGGCCAACACATTGAAGTCCGGCCGTATGCCTGCTCCTGCTCACATCGTTCAGGAAGAGGTCGTCGGTCCTACCTTGGGTGCACAGTCCATCCAGCAGGGTCTCATCTCCTTCGTCATTGCCTTCGTGCTGCTGATTGTCTTCATGCTGGCAATGTATAACATCATCCCCGGAAGCATCGCTGTTGGTGCTCTGCTCATCAACGTGTTCTTCACCCTGGGAATCCTTACGTCGTTCCAGGCAGCCTTGACAATGTCCGGTATCGCCGGTATGGTGTTGTCACTGGGTACCGCCGTCGATGCCAACGTGCTGATCTATGAGCGTATCAAGGAAGAGCTGCGTGCCGGCAAGGGCATGAAGCAGGCCGTCAACGCCGGCTACAGCAACGCCTTCTCCGCTATCTTCGACTCCAACCTTACTTCGTTGATCACCGGTGTGATCCTGCTCCTTGTGGGTACCGGTCCTATCCGCGGTTTCGCAACCACTTGGATCATCGGTATCTGCTGCTCGTTCTTCAGTGCCGTGTACTTGACACGTCTGCTCTATGACTACAAGCTCAACCATGACAAGTGGATGCATTTGAAGTTCGACACCAAGCTCTCCAAGAACCTCATGCAGGGCACGAACTTCAAGTTCATGCACATGTTCAAGGCCAGCTTCTCTGTCTACGCTGTGTTCATCATCATCAGCATCGTCAGCTTCGCAGTGCGCGGACTGAGCTTAGGCATTGACTTCACGGGGGGCCGCAACTATGTTGTCACACTCGACAAGTCCGTTCCTGTGGAGGATGTGCGCAACGTGCTGAGCAACGCCTTTGTCAACACCAGCGGTCCTAACGCCGGCAAGCCTGCTACGACAAACGTCATCGCTATCGGTACCGACGGCAAGACCATCCGTGTGTCGACCAACTGGAATATCGACAGCAACAAGCCCACCGAGGACGACAAGGCTGAGACAATCCTCTACAACGCCTTGAAGAAGGGTGGCTTCGTCAGCCAGGCTAACGTCGACGCCTTCAAGAATCCTGATATCCGCCAGGGCGGCTCTATCATCAGTTCTTCTAAGGTCGGCCCGTCTGTGGCTAAGGACATCACGCGCAATGCCTTCCTCAGTGTGGGTCTTGCCCTGTTCTTCATCTTCCTCTATATCTTGCTGCGCTTCCGCAACCTGGGCTTCTCCGTGGGTTCCATCGCCGCCCTTGCCATCGATACGACGATGGTCATCGGCCTCTACTCACTGTGCTACGGTTGGATCGGCTTCTCGTTGGAGATCGACCAGACGTTTATCGGCGCTATCCTGACGGTGATTGGTTATGATATCAACGACTCAGTGGTGGTCTTCGACCGTATCCGTGAGAACCTGCGCAACCATCCGAAGGGCAACAAATATGAACTCTTCAACCTGAGTATCAACGAGACCTTGGCCCGTACCATCAACACGTCAGCCAGTACGCTCATCGTGTTGCTCGCCATCTTCATTCTTGGTGGTGACTCCACACGCAGCTTCTCATTCGCTATGATCATCGGTGTGTTTGTCGGTACGCTGAGCTCTATCTTCCTCGCATCGCCAATCGCTTACCTCATCCTCGGCAAGAAGGGCGAGAAGGATCAGAAAGAGGCACTGGCCGAAGTACAGGCACAGGCATAATATCACAGACGTAAGGCAAAGCCATGATGGCTTTGCCACGTCCAGACAACCATGAAAAATCCCCGTCAGGCAGTTGCTTGGCGGGGATTTTTTATTTCGTCATTTGATTATTTTTACTTCGTCATTCGTTTATTGTTATTTTGTCATTCACTCTTTACAGGTCTTCCTGCAGTCGCTGGTAGTATTGCTGCACGATGTCAAGCATGTCGGGCTCAAGATAGGAGCAGGCTTGCTCGTAGAGCGTGTCGGGCACTTCATAGAAGGCCTCTGCGATGGAGCCGGTAATGGCAGCTTTCGTGTCGGTGTCGCCACGCGTCATGACGGCATTGCGGATGGCACCTTCAAAGCTGTTGCTCTCTAAGAAACAACGGATCGCCCAAGGCACTGTCTCCTGGCACGACGAGTCGAAATGACCCTCAGCGCCTATCTTCATGATGTCACCGAGCGGTGGCAGCTCATAGCCGAAATTATGCTTCACGGCGCTCTCTATCTCTTCCTTGGTGATACGGCAGGTGCGCAGCCAGTAGATGAGTGTAGCGACGCACTGTGCGCCCCGTATGGCCTCCTTATGCAGATGGCTGCACTGTGCGCTCTTCTTTGCCTCGTCCATCACCTCGTGATAGTCGTCGAAGAGCCAGCCCACCGGACTCACGCGCATGGCCGCGCCGTTGCCCCATGAGTTGTGAGGCTTAGGTTCATCGCTGCTCAGCCATTCGGCAAACATATTGCCGTATCCGCCTTTAGGATTGGGATAGCGACGTCCCCAGTCGTGCAGCGATTCGCTGTAGGTACGATGGTTGAGGATCGCATCGGCTACGGCGACCGTCATGATCGAGTCGTCGGTATAGTCGCAGCGTGGCTTATCGAGAAACAGTTCAAAATTGTCTGTAGGTATCTCGTCAAATTCAAACCGCGATCCCACAATGTCGCCAATGATTGCTCCCAGCATAGTCGTGTGTTTTAGTTATATAGTGGCAAAGATAACATAAAAAGCCAAAACAAGCAAAGAAACCCTTTGAATATTTCGTTTATCTGTTTGGATTCTCGCACTTTTTACTTAAATTTGTGACAAAAATGAAATGATGGAATCTGAGCAAGACAAAGAAGCGCGGAAGACTGAGTTTGCTGTATTTGGTATAGAGAACTTGGCGGAGCGATTAAGGATGAGCGGCAGAGACATTGTAGCCGAACTCAACAAGACGGATGGGATAGAGCATTTTCTGTATCCCAGCTACGAGGCTTTGCACACACAAGGCAAAGAATATATCGTTGACGAATTGCTCGCTTATATCCTTCGCCATAACCCCAATTTTGGAAAGGAGGGAGGATTATGATCGTTTATCACGGATCTACTGATGTCATCTCCAATCCTTTAGCGCATATAGGCCGCAACCATTTAGACTTTGGAAAGGGATTCTATGTCACAGACTTGCAACAGCAAGCGGTCTCCTAGGCAATGCGACCTGCCAACAATGGGAAAAAGAAATACCTCAATATTTACGATTTCAATTTAGATCAGGCCTTGCTTGACGGTAAGTCCATTCTTACTTTCCAACAATACAATCGTGCTTGGCTGGACTTTGTCGTTTCCAATCGCAAAGGAGGAACAGAGTGGCAGAAATACGACATTATACAAGGAGGAATCGCTAATGACAGGGTCTTCAATACCGTAGAGCTCTATGCTGCTGACTTGATAACGGCGGAAGAAGCCTTGAAAAGACTCAGCTATCACCGGCCCAACAATCAGATTTGCATCACCAGCCAATCCGTCATTGACCAATATCTCACCTATAAAGAATCCACAGAAATCAGTTCATTATGATCAAAGACAATCCATATATCAATAAAACCATCCTGGAGATGAAGTTTGCACGCATCATCTCTTTACTTGCCCGACGGCTGAATGTACCGGAAAGCAAGGCTCTGCGCATCTTTTACGAGACACATGTCTATCAATATATGTGCGATCTGGAATATCATCTCCACAATATGAGCGATGCCTATTGTGTGGATGAGATCATGTTGGAACTTGAAAACGCATAAAGCTCAAAAGTACTCTCACTGGGAATCGAACCCAGATCAAAGGTTTAGGAAACCTACGTTCTATCCATTGAACTATGAGAGCGACACTGTCCTATACACCTTATTATATATAATATAGGGCTCTACCATATTATAGAACTATACCTCATTATATATAGCACTCTGTTTCTTCGCACTGTCATCCTGCTTATGGGATGACCGGCGTATAAGACGTTTGCAAAGATACGAGATTTCTTTCAGACCACCAAACGTTTGGGACGTCTTGTCGGTGTTTGGTGGTCTAAAAGCAGTCTCTTATTTCGCGTTGTTGAATTTCTCCTGCTGCTGACGGATCAGCTCAGTGTCCTCGAAATAGTCGATGCGCATGGCGCGGCGCACCTCATCCATTGTCTTGGCAGCCACCTCACGGGCATCGTCAGAACCCTTCTTCAGAATGTCGAAGATAGCAGGGATGTCCTTCTCCAGCTCCTTGCGGCGCTGACGGATCGGATCAAGAATGCGGTTGAGCACATTGTTGAGCAGCTTCTTGCACTTCATGTCACCAATGCCGCCGGCTGTATAGGCAGCCTTCAGCTCATCGAGGTTCTTGAACTCAGGCCAGAAGTCTGCAAAGTCCTGATCCGTAGAGAAGGCATCGAGATAAGTGAAGACGGCATTGCCCTCCACATGACCGGGATCAGAGACATTGAGGTGCGTCGGATCGGTGTACATACCCTTGACTTTCTTCCACACCGTGTCGGCATCGTCGGAGAGATAGATGCAGTTGCCGAGGCTCTTGCTCATCTTTTCCTTACCGTCGGTACCGGGCAGACGGCGTGCGGTAGCGTTTTCGGGCAGCATGATCTGCGGCTCCACGAGCACGGGCGCATAGATCTGGTTGAAACGGGTGACCAGTTCACGGGTGAGCTCCAGCATAGGCTCCTGATCCTCTCCGGCCGGCACGGTGGTGGCCTTGAAAGCTGCGATGTCGGCAGCTTGGGAGACAGGATAGCAGAAGAAGCCAAGCGGGATGTTAGTATCGAAGTTGCGCATCTTGATCTCGGTCTTCACCGTTGGGTTGCGCTGCACGCGGCTCACGGTGACGATGTTCATCAGATAGGTGGTGAGCTCAGCGAGTTCAGGGATACGGCTCTGGATATAGAGCGTGCACTTCTTCGGGTCGAGTCCCACAGAGAGATAGTCGAGAGCCACCTCCACGATGTTTTGCCGGATCTTCTCCGGGTTGTCGGCATTGTCAGTGAGTGCCTGCACGTCAGCCATAAAGACAAACATGCGGTCGTAGTCGCCTTCGTTTTGCAGCTGCACGCGACGGCGCAGGCTGCCCACATAGTGTCCCAGGTGGAGCTTGCCCGTTGGGCGGTCACCTGTCAGAATAATTTTTCCCATGTATGTAGTATTGTACTTTTACTTGATAATTGTTGCTACAAAGTTAATAAAAACTCCCTAAAGCAGCGCATGAAAGCAGCGGCCTATATCTTACAGCATATAGCGACAGTCGACAACCGTCTTATCCGTCTGCTTGTGCACATCCTTGAACTCAGGCCATGCCGTGGTGATGGCGAGCACGTCAGCGTGGTTGAGGATGTCGTCGTAGTTAGCTGCGTAGTCCATCGTCAAGTCGTAGTGCTTTTTGAACTCTTCCATGGCGACAGGATCATAGCCGATGATATGCTTAAAGCCGCGTGCGATCAGCTCCTTGGCAATCTTGGCGCTTGGCGTGTCGCGCACGTCATCGCTGCCCGGTTTAAAGGAGAGACCCAGCAGTCCGATGACTGCATTGTGGTTGTTATCGACAGCCTTTGCGATCTTGTCAGCGACGAAAGCAGGCATGTGGTCGTTGGTGGCGATGACATTTTTCAGGATAGAAGCGTCGAAGCCGGCCGTACGCGCCACGGCATAGAGCGCGTTGGTGTCTTTCGGCAGGCAGTATCCGCCATATCCGCAACCTGGATAGACATAGGACGCCATCGGCGCGTTGTTCCATCGTTTGTCCTCGTGCAGGATATGGAAAGCCTCAGCCGTGTCGATACCGCCAATGGTGTCGGCCACCACACTCATCTCGTTGCTGTAGCTGATGAGCGTGGCGAGCAGCGTATTGGAGAGGTATTTGATAAACTCGCCCGTGTTGAGCGTCACGCAGTGGATCGGCGCGGAGACAGTAGCATAGATGTTTCTCAGCACATCGGCCGAGCGGTCGTCGCTCACACCGAGCACGATGCGGTCGGCATGCATGAAGTCATCCCAGCAATGTCCCTCACGCAGGAACTCGGGGTTGTTGGCCATGCCGAGGTCCTGTCCCACTTTCAGTCCAGTGGCTTCGATATGTGGAATAACCTTCGACGACGTTGTCGAAGGGGGCACCGTCGACTTGATGACGAGCACCTGGTATTTATCCTTAGGTCTGACGGCGAGTGTCTGGTCGATGGCTTTAAGCAGATAGGTCAGGTCAGCCTGGCCGTCCTTGCCGTATGGCGTACCCACACAGTAGTATACGCAATCGCTCTTTGCCACCGCCTCAGCTAAAGCGTCGGTGCCGATAGCATAGAAGCGATGGTTGAGATGACGTGTGAGCGCCTCGTCGAGACCATACTCCAAGAAAGGCAACTTGCCGCCCTGGATGGTACTCAGGCGCTCGTTGCTTATCTCCACGCCGTAGACAGTGTGTCCATATTCCGCAAAGCCCAGCGACGTGGTGAGTCCCACGAAGCCCAGGCCGAAAACAGTAATAGTCATAATACCTGTATCGTGTTAATTAAAAAGCTGTTGTTTTTTACCATTTATACTCACTTTCGGGGCTTTCCTTGAGGAATTGCAGGAAGCGTGCCACGCCATCTTCCACCGGAATGGTAGGATTGTAGCCGAGCACACGGTGTGCCTTGGAGATGTCGGGACAACGGCGCTGTGGGTTGTTGGTGAGATACTGCTTGTCATCGGAAGTAGCATAGCGCACCTGTCCTTTGTAGCCGAAGATCTCGCTGCCGACCTTCTGATAGATCTCAGCGAGCTGTGCGATGGTGATCTCAGGCTTCTCAATGCCAATATTGAAATAGTCGTAACTTCCGTGCAAGAGTATCTTGAAGTAACCGCATACCGAGTCAGCGATATAGCAGAACGTACGTGTCGGCGTGCCGTTGGAGAGGATGACGATGTCGTTGCCATGCATCACGTTGAGCGCGAAGTCGGCAGGCACACGCTTGTCGCCAATGCGCATACCCGGTCCATAGTTGTTGAAGGGACGCACCACACCGATGGGCATGTTGTATTTCTGAGCGAAGAGCATGCACATCGTCTCGCCGAATCGCTTCGACTCGTCGTAGCAGCTGCGTGGTCCCGTGGCGCAGACATAGCCGTAATAGTCCTCGGACGTGGGCACATGGGCAGGGTCGGGATTGCCATAGAGCTCGCTGGAGGAGAAGAAGAGGAAGCCGCGCACCTGCTTCTCGCAATAGTAGTCGAGCAGACGGCGCAGTCCCCAAATGTTGGCGTCAAGCGTCTCGATGGGGTACTGACGATAGAACATAGGCGAAGCGATGGATGCCATGTGAATGATCAGATTGGCTTCGTCGGCTCCCGCCACGTCCTCAATACGGTCTTTGATGATGTCGAACTTCTGAATGTCAAAGCGTGGGTTGGCCTCAAGCTTTTGTATCCATCCGGGGCGTCCCAGCATGAAGTTGTCGAGACCGACGACCTTCTTGATGCCGAGCTCCTCTGCCTCAGCGTCGAAGAAGTGCATCATATAGTAGCCCAAAAAGCCGGCGCATCCCGTGACGAGGATGGTGGCACCGCTAAATTTAGCACGCTCCTCAGGAGTGAGTCCCGCGAGGGTGTGCTTTATGTCATTGATGAGAATGTTTTCCATGATGGTGATATGTGTTATTTTTCTTTGTTTTGTTGCTTGTCCACGCCTTTGAATTCACGATAGGGCCTGTCGAGTTCCAGCAAGTCGAAGTTGTGCTGCTTGCGGCTTTCCATTGGTGGCAGCTTCATATAGTCGCCATACATCTGCGAGAGATAGTGCTGATAGTCCTTCACGCCCATGAAGGTCTTGCCCTCAAACTCGTAGGGTGCATAGACACCCTCCACGCTTTTGGGCATGACACCTTTGAGCCCGTCGGTATAGTCAGCGACATATTTCGTGGAGTCGTAGTCATAGCGTGTGAGTATGCGTCTGATCTTCTGTTGCAGCCGCGGCAGAGTGGTGACGCGTCGGGTGAGCAGGAAGATCCATGAGCTGGGGCCGTGGCCATGGCGATAAGGGTCGCGGTGGATCCAGTAGAGCGCCTGGCGCAGAAACTCGTAATGCATGAAATGAGCCCAGCGCACCAGCTTGTTGGTAGGCACAGCATCGAGCGGGAACACGTCGACATAGATGCCGCCGAGATAACTCAGGTGCATGCGCTCGATCAAAGTGGTAGAGGCGTCCTGCACCTTACCGAAAGGCAGCGGGTATGCGGGGTCGTTCTCTGCACATACAAACTCGTAAGGCTCGGGCAGCCATTCGCGGCTGTGGGCGATGAAGCGATCATAGTCGGGCCGCGGCATGAGTATGTCCATGTCGTCATCCCATGGGATGAAGCCTTTGTGACGCACGGCGCCGATGAGACTTCCGGCAAAGATGCCGTAGGTCAGCCCGTGGGCTTTGCAGGTCTTGTCAATAGCCTCGAGCACACCGAGCATCTTTTCTTGCAGCGGTCTGATTTCGTAATTAGCCATGATATTGGTTGAATGAGAAAAAGCGGGATGGAGCGTTAATCAGTTATTTCGCCCAAGGGGCATTGCCCTCCTCCCACATCTTGTTGAGCAGGTCGCGGTCGCGCACGGTATCCATGCACTGCCAGAAACTATCGTGGCGGTAGCTGGCCAGCTCACCTTCGGCAGCCAGACGCTCAAGGGGCTCGCGCTCCAAAGTGGTCTGGTCGCCCTCGATATAGTCAAAGATCACGGGATTGAAGACAAAGAAACCGCCATTGATCCAACCTTGATTGACCTGCGGCTTCTCCTTGAACGAGCGGACGAGACCGTCGTCGTCGAGTTGCAGTTCACCAAAGCGGGCCGTGGGGTGCACAGCAGTGACGATGGCTTTCTTGCCCGACCGGTGGTAGCTGTCCACGAGGCGGCTGATGTCGACATTGGAGACCGCGTCGCCGTAGGTGCACATGAAGTCTTCGTTGCCGATGACATCCTTGAGCCGTTTGAGTCTTCCGCCCGTCATCGAGCCCTGACCGGTGTCGACGAGTGTGACGCGCCAGTCGACGGGATGCTCATTGATGTATTCCGCGTGGTTGTTGGCCAGGTCGATGGTGAAGTCGTTGCCCAAGGAATAGTATTGCAGGAAATAGTTTTTGATGACCTCGCCCTTGTAGCCCAGTGCCACGATGAAGTCTTTGTAACCATACCGTGCATAGTGATTCATGATATGCCACAGGATAGGCTTTCCGCCTATCTCCACCATGGGCTTGGGGATGAGCTTGGTATACTCAGAGAGCCGGGTGCCGAAGCCGCCGGCAAGGATGACCACTTTCATGTATCGATTGTATTTTTAGTGAAACTATAGGCTGTTGATGGTGTCGCAGATGAGCGTGATGTCGTCCTCGGTCAACTCAGGATGCATGGGGATGGAGATCACTTTCTGGTACACGTCCTCGGTCACGGGCAGATGATAATCGGCCTTGAAATACGACAGCTGATGGTTGGGACGGTACTGCACGCCATACTGTATCTCTTTCTCCTTGAACAGCTGCTCGAGTTTTTCTCTCTTTCCGTGGAGGATCTCCAGCGGGAAGATGTGCGGCACAATCTCGTTGGCATAGTCCATCTCGATGAGCTTCACGTCGGGATTGTCTTTCAGTCTGCAGGTATATTCCAAGGCGATGCGACGACGGGCGGGGGCAAACTCAGGCTCAAAACGCGTCAGCTGCACCTTGCCGATAGCAGCGAAGATGTTGCTCATGTGGTAGCGGTAGCCCTGGTCCACCACGTCAAACACCCAGCTGCGCTGGCCGGCATAGCGTTTCTCCGAGTCTTTCTGCACACCGAGCAGGCGGGCGTCACTGACTTTCTGTATGGTGTCCTCGTTGGCGGTGAACACGGCGCCGCCCTCACCGGAGGTGATGTTTTTGATGCCGTCGAAGCTGAAGCAGACCACATCGCCAAACGATCCGATCTTGCGGTCGCCGCATTTACATCCGAAGGCATGGGCCGCATCATCAATGCAGCGCAGTCCGTGCTCACGGGCGAAAGCCTGATACTGCTCAGCCATGCGGCAGTTGCTGCCATAGTAGACCGGCATCATCGCTGTGGTGCGTGGCGTGATGCGGTGCTCAGCGTCTTTGAGATCGAGCGTCAGTGTCTCGGGATCGATGTCGCAGCTCACGGGATGGCAACCGGCTCCGGTAATGGCCTGGTAAGATGAGACAAACGTAAACGAGGGCACCAGCACGTCGTCGCCCGGCCGTGTGCAAGCTTGCACGGCTAAGTGAAGAGCCGCTGTGCCACTGTTGACGCACAGACAGCGACGGCCGCCACCGATGTAGTCTTGCAGCTCGTTTTCAAATTCTCCTACTGTGGCTCCCATTCCAAGATAGCCGATATTTTCTATGACGTGGGCTACGGCAGCACTCTCTGCCTTGCCCACCACTGATTTTGATAATCTGATCATACTCTTTTTAAGCGAATCAAGCGCCAAGTGCAAATTTACAAAATCTTTTTGACTTGCATTGTGGGTTGTAGGACTTTCTTTTAAAAAAGGGGGATTCTAAGGAAAAAAAATACAAGAAATGATGAATTATCGCTGAACGGCTCTGATTTTCATCAGCAATACTGCCCGGCTTACATACCTCACATCATCGGCAGACAGCAGCGAGACGGGAACAAGAAAAGGCAGGATGCTGTGGCATAAGTCCCAGCAGAGAATTACGCATATTTGTCGGGTAAACTGACAGAAAACGGGCTCTGAGAATCGATTCTTTGTGAGCAACGTGTCTCTTGCTCCGATTTTCGCGAAAATAGCACGATTTTATAATTACTTGATTAACAAAGACTTCCGAAAAACGAACAGTTTATGAGATTGTCAGAAAGGCTTTTTGATGAAAAATTCTCTAGAGAATTTTTCGTCAGAGTACCTTTCTGACCTTGTCAAAGTACCGTTTCCATCGCATCAAAGTACCGTTTTCTACCTTACATCTCACTGAAATGACGTTTTCATGATGGTTTTTTATGACTTTAAACACTGTTTTCGGTAATTATCAGTCTTCTTCGCTCTCTGGAATGAAACAGAAAGTTAAAGGTGTTTTGTCACGAAATTTACATCATACGACCATCATCCGACATCGTCGATTTAGGTGTTCCGCATCTTGATAGACACACTTGCAGCCAACATAAACAAGAAAGGTATGAAAGGAGCCTTAAAGCGAGTCTCACCATGAGAAACCAGCACTAAGGCTAAAGAACCGGCAACAATGATAAATAAGGGTAGGAATAGACTACAATCATCTCGCTTGCGGAGCAACTGCGCTGTCGCCGTAACAGCCATCAAAACAATGATGAGATAAAAGATTTCGTTGATAAGCGCAAAATACTGAATCGGCGAGAGACTATTGATCTGATGTGCTATTGAGGTGGCAGGCAACGTGACATAGTTGTTCTCAGCATGTTGCTTATCCTTCAAAAACGCCGCTATGTTATCAATGTCTTCATAATACATCCAGAAGAGCCGCCCGGGCACTTTCTTCAGATAGGCGATTTTGTGGTTGCCGAGCCATTGCAGAGAGCGCTGTCTCCAGATGTCGCGGCATTGCAGGGCAGTAAGCTTCTCACGGTTAGCGATGCAGCGGGCTGTGCCTTTAGGGTAAACGGGCTGAGTGTAGTCCACCTTTGTACTTTTCTCATAAGTGTTGGCAATAAAGTTAAACCACACTGTGGTGGGCTGCGTAAGGAAATAGCCTGTGCGCAAATAGCAGGAAGTGCCTACAGCAATGAGCAAGGCTACATAGCTGCCCACAATGCAAGCATAGCGCTTGAGAATCAGTCTGCGATTGAAAAGAAGATGATAAAGGAATGCAGAACCGATATAAATAGGAGAGATGGGACGTATCCATGTGGCGACGGCAAACAAGAGGCCTGCCGCTATCCACGTCTTTGCACGGTTGTACTTCAACGTGAGGTACAGGGCTGTAAGGGCGAGTGCTACAGAGGGAATCTCAGAGAGCAGCATGGTACTCTGCCCCCAGTTGTTGGGATAAGCAATATAGAGCAGGATGGCAATGAGTCCTGTGCGGTGGTTGAAAAGCAGTTCTGTAATTCGCGCAATAACGAAAGCTGAAACTGCCTTCAGGGCGCACATCAGCACCAGCACAGGTACGATGCTGCGTGTCAGCCATAGCGAGAGAGCAATCAGATTGATATGTCCTATGTTCCAAATAAAAGGCTGACCCAGAATAGTGGAGTGTGAAGGATAAGGCTGTCCGTCTTTTAACGACATCAGCGCATAATCTATGTATCCGTCACCGTCATTTGTAGGCGTGTAGCCGACAAACAGCAATATCGCTAAAAGGAAGAAGAAGAAAGCAATACTTATCTTACAATAGCTATTTTGCATACCACGCCTTTCTCTCCTTCGCTTGTTGCTACTTCCACCATATAGACGCCACTGGCGACCCGCTTACCGTCTCTGTTGATGCCATACCATTTATATTCTCCATTGTTGGCAGTGCCCTCGTTGATCAGCACGCCGTTGCTCGTGACGATCTTCACGTTAGATCCATTCTCCAAACCGGTGATGGTGATGGCACCGGTATAGTCGGGCTTCACAGGATTTGGGTAAGCCCAGACATTGTCCTTTGTCATGCCATTGCCGGAATCGCTGATATTGCCGCTATAAGAGCACAATCCTTGATCCGTACCGATGAAGAGTTCTCCCGTAGCGTCGTTAAGCGCCAAAGAAAGAATATTGTCAGACAGCAGTTTGCTGTTGGTTTTGGTGAAGTGAGCCAATGTCGTGATGTTGTCAGCAGCGATGAGGTATAAGCCATTGCCATTGGTACCGAACCACTTACGATTATTCTTGTCCACGACAATGCTCTTGATGTTTACTCCGGAGAGCAAATAGTCGGCATAGTTAGTACCATCATTGCGTGGTACCTTCACCTGCGTGAGAATAGGATTAGCTTCTCTTAATTGATTGCTTTCAACCATAAATGGTCCTACTGGAGTTCCTATCCACATGTTATTGTCTTTATCCTCTGTAATACATTGGCAAGAGGTGATATTCAAAGAAGTGCCATCTTCATTGACAAAAGGTCCTTGATAGCTGTTGAGCGCATTGGTCTCTGCTTGGTAAGCATAGAACGACGGCACGGTCCAGTGATCATTGACAAACCATACCAAGCCGCGGCTGTCGGTCATCATACCTTTCAACGAGCCGAGACTCTGGGGGTCCGGAAACAGATATTTCAGTTTCATCAGTTCTTCGTGAGGAAACGACTTCCACTCACCGTCCTTGGTATATTCCAGTATTGACTGAGTGGGAGCCTGACTGTTCAACACCCATAGATTTCCGTCCCTGTCATACATCACACCAAAGACCAACTCATAGTCCTTGCTCTTCTTGTCGAAACTCTCGATGGGAGAATTCTGGTTGTTCCATAGCTTAACAAACTGTCCGTTGCGGAACTCATAAAGTCCCTCACGCGATCCGGCCATCACGTGGCTGTTGTCACGAGGGTCGATATCAAGGCAGAAGACATCCTGATAGTTGATACCCGTCTGCGATGCGATGTCGTCCTGAAAGAAAGACCACTCGTTGTTGCCCAGCACTTGTATACATCCCGGATTAGAGTTCATGAGACCATTACAGCTGTAGAGCTTACTGCCATACATCTTCAGGAATCCAAAATAATTGTATTTGGGTCCACCGGGTTGCAGTGTCTTGACGAGCGCCTTGAGATCGTCTGATACCGTATTGGGCTTGGCAACATAATTTCCCACGCGTGTCCAGTTAGCTTTGTCGAGGAGATTGTCGGTCAGCTTGCCACGATAGAGGCCATTGGCAGCGCTGGCGACATAAAGATAACCATCCTTGACATAGGAGTAGTTTACTGAAAAGCCCAGTCTGTAGGTGTTGGTGACCTCAGCATCGGCCACGTTCAGCGCCACGATGCCAAAGGCGGTGGAGAGATACGCCATGCTGCCGTTGACATCCACGCCGTTGACCGTCTTAGTGTCTGTGGTTGAATAATCCTGATAGTCAGTCATATTCACCACATCGCCATTGGGTGCGAGTAAGTCGACGTTATAGTCGTCATAGACGATGACCAGCCTCTTGGCCTTCTGCGACCATCCGATGTGTGCGATGCCGCAGTCGCTGAGTCCCGAGATCTTGTCGTAGGTTGTCAGGCTCTGGTCGCTGCGGTCGTAGCGATAAAGGCCCCCTGAGGCCAACACATAGATGGTCTTTCCCTCGCCCTCCACGATTTCGGTAGGATCGTAGTAGCTCAGATAGGCTTTCCACTGAGCATGGAGCAGGAGCGGAAAGAACAGGATGAAAAGAAGCAGGCGATACTTTCTCATGGTGGCAATTTTGAAGGGTATTAAAGATAGAGACTATAGACACTATAACTATAGATTCTATGGCAGCTATAGCTTCTATAGAGTCTATAAAAAAGCTATTTACAGCATCTCACTTTTCAAGTGCACGGCAAGCTGCTCAACGGCTTTAGCGCGGTGCGAGATCTTGTTTTTAATCTCTTCTCCCAGTTCAGCGAAACTCTTGTCATAGCCGTCAGGGATGAAGAGCGGGTCATAGCCAAAGCCCTCGATGCCGTGTTTCTCGGTAGCGATGCGTCCGCGCACTTCGCCCTCAAACTGATATTCACGACTGCACACCGGGTTGTCGCCCTCCATGGTGATCAGCGAGATGACCGTGCGGAAGCGTGCGTGGCGGTTGTTCTTACCGTCGAGCTCACGCAGGAGTTTCGCCATGTTGGCCTCACTGTCGTGGTCTGTGCCTTCGGCATAGCGGGCAGAGTGCACGCCCGGCGCACCGCCGAGAGCCTCTACCTCCAGTCCCGTGTCGTCGGCGAAGCAGTTGAGATGATAGTGGTCAAAGATATACTCAGCCTTCTGATGGGCATTCTCCTCAAGCGTGTTGCCTGTCTCAGGGATGTCCTCGTGGCAACCGATGTCACTGAGAGAGACAATCTCAAAGTCAGGACCGAGGATTTCACGTATCTCGCGCAGCTTATGCTGGTTGTTCGTAGCAAAAACTATTTTCATGCTTTATTGTTTTGTTCCTGATCCACCTGGTCATTGGCAACAGGCGGAATATCGAGGATATTCTGTTTTTTCTTGAGTTTCTTAGGCACGTTGACTTTGATGCGGTCGAAGCCCTCGCCATACACACCGATGACAGAACTCTGGCTGACAAAAGCCTGCGGGTCGATCATCTTGATGAGACGGAAGATAGCGACGCTTTCGTTTTTCTTGGCAAGGATACAGAGCACCTTCATGTCCTGTCCGGTGTACCATCCGTGTCCGTCAAGGATCGTCACACCATGCTCCATCTGCGTGCCGATGGCGTTGGCGATCTCCTGATATTTCTTCGAGAAGATCATGAACTGCACACTCTGCCGCTGGATGTTCATCACATGATCGAGCATGAAATTCTCCACCACCATGGTGCAGAAACCAAACACCACCTTGTGGGACCGGCCAAGAAAGTCGCCGAACTGCGGGAAAAAGAAGCAGGAGCCGATGATACAGAAGTCCACGGCCATGAGCACTTGACCCAACGATAAGTCGCGATATTTATTGACGCAGGCGGCAATGATGTCCGTTCCGCCCGTAGATCCGTTGTTGAGGAAGACAATGGCAAGTGCCGATCCCGTGAAGCAACAGCCGATGAGCAGCGACATGAAATCCTGTCCCGGTCCGAGAATCTTGACATAGTGACCCGAAGCATCCATCGGCATGAGTATCTGCGCGAACTTCAAGAGGAAGTAGAGCGTGAAAATGGCATAGATCGTCTTCATCAAAAACTTCCATCCAAGAATCTTCAACGCCACGACGAGCAGGGCGAGGTTGATGATCATGTAGGTGTTCTCAATCTTAAACCCCGTCGCGTAATAGATGATAGCCGACATACCCGTCACACCGCCCGTGACAATCTCATAGGGCAAGAGAAAGATGGTGAAGGCGGCAGCATACAAAACGAGGCCAAGGGTTATGCCTACATAATCCTTAGCCTCGTTGTATATGATACGATGATCAATGGTCATAAACTATTTGATAACGATATTGATAATCTTCTTGGGCACGACGATGACCTTGACGATCTGCTTGCCGTCGAGATACTTCTTGCTGCGCTCGTCGTCGAGAGTAGCCTGCTGGATGTCGTCTTTCGAGGCATCAGCGGGGAACATCTTCTGATAGCGGGCCTTGCCATTGAAGCTGACGGTCATCTGCAACTCATTGTCCTGCAAGTAAGCCTCATTCCATTTCGGCCACTGTGCGTCGCATACCGATCCTTTCCCGCCGAGCTGCTGCCACAGCTCCTCAGCGATATGGGGAGCAAAGGGAGCGATGAGGATGACCAAGTCGCGCAGCAGTTCACGGTTGTGGCACTTCTGCTGACCGAGCTCGCTGACGCAGATCATGAAAGCAGAGATGCTTGTGTTGTAAGAGAACGACTCGATGTCGCCGGTCACCTTCTTGATGAGCTTGTGCACACTCTTCAAGCTGTCCTTCGAGGGATCAGCGTCGTCGACGAGCCATTTGTCGGTACGATTTTCCCAGAACAGGCTCCAGACCTTCTTCAGGAAACGGAAGCAGCCGTCGATGCCATTGGTATCCCAAGGCTTGCTGGCCTCAACCGGACCGAGGAACATCTCGTAGAGACGGAGCGTGTCAGCACCGTAGTCGCGCACTATGTCGTCGGGATTGACCACGTTGTACATCGACTTGGACATCTTCTCAATGGCCCAGCCGCAGACATATTTGCCGTCCTCAAGGATGAACTCAGCATTCTTGTACTCAGGGCTCCACTGCTTGAAGGCCTCAGTGTCGAGGATGTCGTTCTTCACAAGGTTGACCCACACGTGGATCGGCGTCACTTCCTTATAATTCTTACGCAGGTTATAGCTCACGAACACCGGTTTGTCGGCAGTACTGAGCTCGCCCACACGATAGACAAAGTTGCTTCGTCCTTGGATCATGCCCTGGTTGATGAGCTTCTGGAACGGCTCTTCCTCACAGCTCACGCCGTAGTCGTGGAGGAACTTATTCCAGAAACGGCTGTAGATCAAGTGGCCGGTGGCGTGCTCTGTGCCGCCTACATAGAGGTCGACATGGCGCCAGTATTCGTCAGCTTTCTTCGAGACAAGTTCTTCATCGTTGTGGGGATCCATGTAGCGGAGGTAGTAAGCACTACTTCCCGCAAAGCCCGGCATGGTGTAAAGGTCGATCGGGAAGACGGTCTTCTGGTCGATCTTGCTGTTCTCCACGACCTGCTTGTTGACGGTGTCCCATGCCCACTTGGTGGCACGGCCCAATGGTGGCTCGCCGCTCTCGGTAGGCTTATATTCAGAAATCTCAGGCAACTCGATGGGCAGACACTCTTCGGGCACCATGCAAGGGATGCCGTTGTCGTAATAGACGGGGAAGGGCTCACCCCAATAGCGCTGACGGGAGAAGATGGCGTCGCGCAGACGGTAGTTGACTTTCACACGTCCGATGCCCTTCTCGGTGACGAACTTCTTCGTGGCGGCGATAGCTTCTTTCACTGTCAAACCATTGAGCGAGAATCCATAGAGACCCTGTTTGCCCTCACGCGGTGAGTTGGTGACGATGCCTTCCTTGGCATCGAAGCTCTCCTCCGAAACGTCGGCACCCTCGATGAGCGGGATGATAGGCAGATTGAAATGTTTGGCAAAGGCATAGTCGCGGCTGTCGTGAGCCGGCACGGCCATGATGGCACCCGTACCATATCCGGCGAGTACATACTCTGAAACCCAGATTGGAATAGCATCACCCGTAAGCGGGTTGATGGCGTAAGAGCCTGTGAACACACCCGTGACCTTGCGGTCGGACATACGCTCCAGCTCGGTGCGCTTCTTGACATAGTCAATATATTTGTCCACTTCGGCTTTCTGCTCCTCGGTGGTCACCTGACTGACATAGTCAGACTCTGGGGCGAGCACCATGAAGGTGACGCCGAACATCGTGTCGGCACGGGTGGTGAAGATGGTGAACTTCACGTCGGAGTCCTTCACCTGGAACTCCACCTCAGTACCTTCCGAGCGTCCGATCCAGTTCTTCTGTGTCTCCTTGATAGAATCGCTCCACTGGATGGTGTCAAGACCGTCGAGCAGACGCTGAGCATAAGCGGAGACACGCAGGCACCACTGGCTCATCTTCTTCTGCACCACGGGGAAGCCACCACGCAAGCTGACGCCCTCGACGACCTCGTCATTGGCCAGCACGGTACCCAGTCCAGCACACCAGTTGACCATTGTCTCGCCTTTGTAGGCTATGCGGTAGTTCATCAGCGCATCGCTCTTCTGCTTTTCGTCCATAGCTTTCCACTCTTCAGCGGTGAAGCTGACGGTGTCGTCGCCCTGCGCCACGTTGAGTCCTTCAGTACCCTGCTGCTCAAAGTGTGCAATCAGCTTGTCGATGGGCTGAGCCTTCTTCAGGTCGTTGTCGTAGTAAGAGTTGAACATCTTCTCGAAAGCCCACTGTGTCCAGTGATAGTAATGCGGGTCGCAGGTGCGCACCTCACGGTCCCAGTCAAAGCAGAAGCCGATCTTGTCGAGCTGCTCGCGGTAGCGGTTGATGTTCTGCTCAGTGGTGATGGCGGGGTGCTGCCCGGTTTTGATGGCATACTGCTCAGCGGGCAGTCCGTAAGCGTCATATCCCATAGGATTGAGAACATTGAAGCCGTTGAGCCGCTTGTAGCGTGCATAGATGTCACTGGCAATGTATCCCAGCGGATGACCTACATGCAATCCTGCGCCGGAAGGGTAAGGAAACATGTTGAGCACGTAGTATTTCGGGCGGTTAGGGTCCTCTGTGACCTTGTAGGTCTTATGATCGACCCACTCTTTCTGCCACTTTTTCTCAATCTCTCTGAAATTGTAGTCCATGTGTATATAATATCTTATTTTATTGTTTCTTTGGCTTACACCTTATTATAAATAAGGTATATTACATGCAAAGTTACACAAATCAATCCACAAAACAAAATCAATGGTGCAAAATGTGCAACAGGAGTAAGAAATGAGAATCGCCGCAGGTTATCTATGATTAAATAGGGTACTGATAAACAGTGCCTTATACTGAGATATAGATTTTATCTATGATGCGATAGTCTCTGTCTGTTGTCATCATCAAGGAATATCCATAACTTTGCATCAGAAAACAAAAATAACACTCACAACATCACAAACAAAAGAGATTTTACCTCACAACAACACAACACAAAATAAATAAAAAATAAGAGATTATGGAAACGATCATCAATCAGCACGCACCCGAGTTCACCGTTCAGGCCTTCCAGAACGGTAGTTTCAAAACCGTCAGCAACAAGGACATCGATGGAAAATGGGCACTGTTTTTCTTCTATCCTGCCGACTTCACCTTTGTATGCCCCACTGAGCTGGAGGACCTTCAGAGCAAATACGATGAGCTCAAAGGCATGGGCGTAGAGGTTTTCTCGGTGAGCACCGACAGCCATTTCGTACACAAGGCATGGCACGATACCTCTGAACGCATTGCCAAATTGCAGTATGCCATGCTCGCTGACCCACTCGCAGTGCTCTCACGTGGCTTCGGCGTATACAAAGAGGATGAGGGCATGGCTTACCGCGGCACCTTCCTCGTCAATCCGGAAGGACGAATCAAACTAGCTGAGATTCAGGATAACAGCATTGGTCGTAACGCCGACGAACTCGTCCGCAAGGTGCACGCCGCACAGTATGTAGCCTCACACAACGGTGAGGTTTGCCCCGCTAAGTGGCACGAGGGCGCTGAGACGCTTAAGCCCAGCATCGACCTCGTCGGTAAGCTCTAAAGAATTCGACTGCCTTTTTAGGATTACATTACGGCTGCACGAAGTGCACAATTCTCTAAATTCTACAAATTCAACTTATGCTCGATCTTAATGTTATCACTCAAGTGAAAAGCGTACTGGCCCATCTCAGTGCTCATTTCACGTTTGCCGTAGAGCGGGACGACAGCGATGCCGACGCCACTCATTTCAGTCAATTTGTAGAGGATGTGGCTTCGTGCAGTTCCCATATCACTGTGGAGTACCGCAGTGGCAAGGCATTTCGCTTCTCCATTCTTCGCGACGGTCAGGACACGGGTATCGCGTTCCGGGGCATCCCCAACGGACATGAGTTCACATCTCTGTTGCTGGCTCTGCTCAACGCCGATGGTCAGGGACGCAATCTGCCCGACGACACGCTCCGCCACCGCATTGAAGCTCTGACAGGCGACATCAGTCTGAAGACATACGTCTCACTGACTTGTACCAACTGTCCCGACGTGGTGCAGGCACTCAACGTCATAGCATTGCTCAATCCGCACGTCTCGCACGAGATGGTTGACGGTGCGCTCTGCCAGGATGAAGTCGATGTGCTCAACATCCAGGCAGTACCCGCTGTGTATGTCAATGGTGAGTTGCTGCATGTGGGACGCGGAGAGCTCGGCACGCTGCTTGACGAACTGGAGGATCATCTCGGTACAGACAGCAGCGCAGCACACGAGGCTGTGGAGCGTCACTACGATGTGGTCGTGCTCGGAGGAGGTCCCGCAGGAGTAGCCGCAGCCATCTACGCGGCAAGAAAAGGGCAGAAGGTCGCCGTCGTAGCCCAACGCATTGGCGGACAGGTCAACGACACGACAGACATCGAGAATATTATCTCTGTGCCAAAGACCACCGGCACGCAGTTGGCCGCCGACCTTTCCAAGCACTTAGAGGCTTATCCCATTGACACATACACCAACCGCAGGATCACACGTGTGGACTTTTCAGAAAAGGACAAACGGGTAGAGGTGAGAGGAGGAGAATCATTCATCGCCCCGCGTGTGATCATTGCCACGGGTGCCGGATGGCGTCGCTTGGGACTGCCGGGCGAGGACAAGCTCATCGGCCACGGCATTCACTTCTGCCCTCACTGCGACGGACCTTTCTATAAAGGCAAGCACGTAGCTGTCATCGGAGGCGGCAACAGTGGTGTGGAAGCAGCCATCGACTTGGCAGGCATCTGCAAACATATGACGGTACTGGAGTTTGGTGATCAGATGCGGGCCGACAAGGTGTTGCAGCAAAAGCTGCGTGCACTGCCCAACGTCGACATTCATTTCCACAGCCAGACTATCGGTCTCTCGGAGCAGAACGGAAGCCTCAACGGAATTGACGTGCGTGACCTCGACAAGGATGAGGTGCGGCACATCACGCTCGACGGTGTGTTTGTGCAGATAGGCTTACAGCCTAACAGCGACATGTTTAAGGATCATGTGGAACTCACGCCGTGCGGTGAGATCATCATTGACAACCGTAACCGTACCTCTGCGGCAGGCGTATATGCGGCAGGCGACGTGTCGACAGTGCCCTTCAAGCAGATCATGATAGCCATGGGCGAAGGAGCCAAGGCAGCCCTCGCCGCCTTTGAGGACAGCCTCTATCAGGAACAATGAGGTTTGTCGAAGTCCTTGGGTGAGTCATAGTGATGACCCGTGACTTCTTTGATGCGATGTATGAGTATCTCATCTTTCATTCTTAGCTTGTGTTGCTGTCAAGTGAGTTTATCTTTCTATTCTTCCTGCTCGCTGATCCGGTATCCATCGTATTTTTTGTCGAGCACCACCATCTTCATGGGCTGCATGGAATAGGATTGAGGAGTGGGATTAACAGCGATATGCCAAACCAAAGTAAAGTGCTTGTCACCAATGCGCTCAATACGTCGAAGCGAGATATTGGTAGAATGGTTGGTGACGGGCAGTACTTTCGCTACGACAAAACACTTGCTGAAGTCTATCTTTGTCGGATCACCGCCCTTTCCCATAAAGGCGGCCTCACCAAAATATTGCTCCAGCTCTGCCTGGCTGCGGATGATCAGCAAATCAGTGGGTTGCCTGGCATCGTTGCGAAAGAAATAGTTGCGGGCTTCGGAAAAGCTGACAGCATGGTTGCCGGTAGCGCAGGAAGCCGTAAGCAAACCTGCAGCAAGAAGCGTTATCAATGAATGTAGTCTCATCATGAATGTATTTTTTTTGTTACATTCTACTAAATTCAAAACTTGCGGATAGCTTGCACGAAATGGCAACAAATAGTGTTTGTTCATCATCCTGACTGTCGTGATGCAGCCCCCACTCCATCGTTTGTTCATTTGGAAGGGGGGGACAGCGTCCCGTCATTTCTGCTCCAAGAGAAGATGCTTGGCAAATTCCCAGACGACGATGCCGGCCGTGACGCTGACGTTCAGACTGTGCTTCGTGCCGAACTGCGGGATTTCGAGACAGCCGTCGCTCATGTCCACGACCTGCTGCAACACGCCTTTGACCTCGTTGCCAAAGACGACGGCATAGCGCTGGGGCACGCCCTTGTCGCGCAACGCGGCCAACGACTCGTCGAGATGCTGCAGTTTGGTGCTGCCCTCCACCTGCTCGATGCTATAGACGAAATAGCCCTCACGCTGGAGTTCGGCCACGGCATCCTCGGTATTCTTGAAGTATTTCCAACCGACACTGTCCTCACCGCCGAGCGCCGTCTTATGGATTTCGGCATTAGGCGGACAGGCGGTGATGCCGCAAAGATAGACGGCTTCCACACGAAACGCGTCGCAAGAGCGAAACACCGAGCCGACGTTGTAGAGCGACCGCACATTGTCGAGTACCACCACTAGCGGCAGCTTCTTGGCTTCCTTAAACTCTTCCACTGTGAGCCGGTGCATCTCTATCGTCCTGAGCTTATGCATTTTCTTTCACACTATACGCCACCGCATACGCTTTGATCTGCTTCACCATCGCCAACAGACCATTGGAGCGGGTCGGTGACAGGTGGTCACGCAAACCTATCTTGTCAATGAAGTAAAGGTCAGCATCGAGGATCTCCTTCGGCGTGTGACCGCTGAGCACCTGAATGAGCAGGGCGATGATGCCCTTGACGATGAGTGCGTCGCTGTCTGCAGTGAACACGAGCTTACCGTCAACAAGGTCACATTGCAGCCACACACGGCTCTGACAGCCGTCGATGAGGTTTTGCTCAGTCTTATATTTCTCGTCGAGCGGCTTGAGATCATTGCCCAAGTCGATGAGCATCTGATATTTATCCATCCAGTCGTCGAAGTCGCTGAACTCCTCCACGACCTCGTCCTGCAATTCATTAATCGTCTTCATATTCTACTTTCTCCAACTTAAAGAATTTATCGTTTGGTCTTACCTTACCCTTCACGGGGATGGAGACCAGCCATCCCTGCTCGGCACGCTCCACGGACTTGAGGTCGTAGCGGATCTCGGTACAGTCGAGATACATCGCTCCGGTGGCATTGCCGGTGATGAGCAGCTTGTCGCCTACCTCAAAGGGAGCGGCCTCGACGGCGATCTCTGCCACGTTGAGCTTCGAGAAATACTTTGTCACCTTACCCACGAGGCGCTTGCGCTCTGTGGCCAGCGAGCCGTAGTGCTTGTTCCACTCGCCCATGGTCTGTCCCTGATAATAGCCGTCCCAAAAGCCGCGGTTGAAGACGGTGGTGAGCCGCTGGTCCCATGCGTCTTTCTTCTCTTCAGTGAATGTACCGTCAAGGACAGCCTTCAGTGCATCTTTATAGCAGGTGACCACGGTATAGACATATTCGGGTCCACGCGCTCGGCCTTCGATTTTGAAGACACGGACGCCGGCCTTCATCATCTTGTCGAGGAAGCGGATGGTCTTCAGGTCCTTTGGACTCATTACATATTTATTGTCTATCTCAAGCTGATTGCCTGTCTCGGCATCGGTGACGATATAGGAGCGGCGGCAGATCTGCACGCACTGTCCGCGGTTGGCTGAGCGGTCGGCAGCAGCTAAACTCATGTAGCACTTGCCCGAGACGGCCATGCACAGGGCACCATGACAGAACATCTCTATGCGCACGGGCTTTCCGGTTGGTCCGCAGATCTGTTGCCGTTCGATCTCATCGTGGATATGGCTGACCTGCTTCATATTCAGCTCACGGGCGAGCACGCTGACGTCGGCAAACTGGGCGTAGAACTTCAGTGCTTCCACATTGCTGATGTTGAGCTGTGTGGACAGGTGCACTTCCATGCCTACCTGGCAACAGTAGACCATCACGGCGACATCGGAGGCGATGACGGCCGAGATGCCGGCTTCATGGGCTGCATCGATGATGGTGTGCATCGTGTCCATATCTTCGTCATAGATGATGGTGTTGACGGTGAGATAGGTCTTCACGCCATGCTCGTTGCAGATGCGTGCGATGTCGTGCAGGTCGCTGATGTCGAAATGGTTGGCACTGTGCGACCGCATGTTCAGTTGCCCGATACCAAAGTACACCGAGTCGGCGCCTGCCTGCAGGGCGGCGGCGAGTGACTCGCGTGAGCCCACGGGGGCCATGATCTCAAAATCCTCTATTTTAGCATTCATAGTGCAAAGGTAATCAAATAATTGCTTATCTTTGCACTTGCAATGAAGAAAATACTTTTTGGCCTCTTGGGTCTTGTGATGATCATCAGCTGCGGGCGCCCTCTGACTCGCAAGCCGGTGAGGAGTGAGTTCTGTAATGACGTGGTCATCAAGACCACACCCGTTCTCGACCAGGGCCACAGCCCGCTGTGCTGGGTCTATGCCATGTTGGCTACCATCGAGTCGGAGCATCTCATGCAGGGCGACTCGGTGCACTTGTCTGTTGACTATCTGGCCAGGATGATGCTGAAAGACGAGGCGACGCATTTCTATTTCAACCGCGACAACAGTCAGGTGTCGATGCGTGGCATGGCGTCGATGGTCTTTGATCTCATGGCGATGTATGGCATGTTGTCCTACGACAGCTATTACAATCAGGAGCCCGTCGACTATCCTGTCGTGGCCCGCACGATACAGCAGATTGCACGGGCAAGCACTTCGCTCAGGCAGATGGACAGGCGCGTGGACAAAGCACTTGACGAGCAGATCGGTTATCTGCCCGGTACTATCATGATGTTGGGAGCCCGCTACACGCCTCTGGAGTTTGCCCATAGCGTGTGCCGTCCCGAGGAATATCTCTCGCTGACGAGCTTCTCCCATCATCCTTTTGGCAAGCCGTTTATCTTGGAGGTCCCTGACAATCAGATGCGTGACCATTTCCTCAACGTGCCTATCGACACGCTCATGCATACCGTCGTCCATGCGCTCAAGCATGGCCATCCTGTCTGTTGGGAGGGCGACATCAGCGAGCCCGGTTTTGACTTTCAGCGTGGTGTCGCCGTACTGCAAAACGACAAGGCGGACTATGACCAGCTCGACCGGCAGCGTACCTTTGAGACGTTCCGCACCACTGACGATCATTGCATGGAGCTCTGTGGATTGGCCCATGACCGGCAAGGCCGTCGCTTCTTCATTGCCAAGAATTCCTGGGGCAACGGCAATCCCTTCGGCGGGTTCATGTATCTCAGCTATCAGTACGTGAAGCTCAAGACCATAGCCGTGTACATCAGCTGCGATGCTGTGGGGAAATAATACATGACTTTTCACAGCTAACTTCTTGCTTTTTTAAATTATTATACTTAATTTTGCAGATACTTTAATCATAAAAACTACAATATGTATTTAATGCGTTATCTAATTATACAGCAATAATAAACTAACAAAATATTATGATGAAAAGAATAAATGTACTATTTGCCTTATTCCTTGCATGGTTGTCTGTTGGAGGAGCTTGGGCAGAGGAAGAAACCTTTAAGATCGTTTGGGCGAGATCTGAATCAAAGTCGACTAACATTTTGTTAGAAAGGAATAAAGGGCATATTCCAGATGAATCTTCTAAAAAGTATGTGAGACTCTATGCTAAAGGCGATATGACCATTACTCCTAAATTAGGTTACGTGCTCACCAAAATTGACTATGAATTTACCATAAATTCTAGTAAAGGTTATAAGCCCACTCCTAAACTGACTTCTACAGCTGGCACCTTTAAATCTACTGCCACAGGCGGCACATGGTCAGGTATTACGACAAAACCTATTGTATTATTAGTCGATGGTCTCTACGGCAACATAGACTTTTCATCTGTTACTATCACTTACATCACAAGCGATGGCACGGCGGACAAGCCCTATACCGTCACTGACGTTTTCACACTTAATCAAGCAGGAAGCCTACCAACTACTGAGGTATATATCAAGGGCAACGTAGTCAAGACTGACCAATTCGACAGCAGCAGTCCCACTCTCAACTACTACATCGCTGACAGCGAAAACGCAGCCAATAGTCTTGAAGTATTAAATGGGCGGTATCTACAAGATGCTGATATCACCAATGCCAACCAAATTGTACGTGGTGACGAAGTCATTGTTAAAGCGACAGTAGAAACCACTAATAAAAGTGCTAAAGTTCTGAAAGACGTACATCTGATAAGTATTAAGGAGTACCAAGACCAAGCTAAGGTAAGCTCAGCCGGATGGGCTACCTTTGTCAGCCGCCGTGCCGTGGATTTCTCTAATACCAGCAACATAAGCGCTTACACTGTGAAGTACGATGCTACAGTCAACAAAGTGACGCTTACGCCCGTCAGAGCTATACCCGGCAACACGGCTGTAGTCGTCAAAGGTAAGGAGGGAACTTATAACTTGCAACGTAGCAAAGAGAGTACAGCAGTAGCTAACAACGACTTGAAGTTCAGTGACACAGACACGAAGGTGACATCGCCCTTCAACATCTATGTGCTGGCTCAGCAGGGCGACGGCTGCGGTTTCTATCCCGTGAAGGCCGGTGAGACCTTAGCTCCTTTCAAAGGCTACCTCTGCATCAAGACTGCCTCAACCGCTGCCGCCAAACCTTTCTATGCTATCGGTGACAACACCACAACCGGCATCAACACCGTGGAAAAGGCTAAGAACATGGAAGGCGTGCGCTATAACTTCGCCGGACAGCGCGTCAACAACAGCTATAAAGGCCTGGTCATCGTCAATGGCCACAAAGTCATCATCAAGTAAAACCCTTAAAATATCATACAATGAAAGCAATTTATGTCAAGCCATCCTTGAAGTTCAAGGAAATAGATGTTGAAGAAAGTATGCTGACTGATAGCAGAAATTTCAAAAAGACGCTCACAGGATACCAAGGAACTGTAGGGACTTCTGCAACCACTACCACAGAAGTAGAGAGTACCAGTGCACTCTCCAAGCAAGGCTCTTTCCCTGGCGATCAATGGGATGATGAAGAGTAAAAGCGGAACATTGCTTTCAGCCTCCCCGTAGAAAGAAGCAAAAACCATCAAAGCCCGTCGCAAGCCTAATATGCTGTGGCGGGCTTTGTATGTTTACGACAGCGAGAGCATGCGCTGGATGGGCTTCACGGCCTCACAGGCAATCGCCGGGTCAATCTCTACGCAGGGCCAGCCAAACTTCAGAGCGTTGTAGATCTTGGCCAGCGTGTTTTTCTTCATGTACTCGCACTCGTTGCATGAACAGCCGACGCCACCCTCACTGACCTCCGGCGGTACGGGGATGAAAGTCTGATCGGGACACGTACGCTGCATCTCATGCAAGATACCGGCCTCTGTGGCCACGATGAACTCCTTTACCTCGGGATGCGTCTGGGCGTATTTCAGCATCGTGGCAGTGGAACCCTTCACGTCAGCAATCGCCAGCACAGGAGCCTTGCACTCCAAATGCGCCATCACCACCGCATGAGGATGCTCTTGCTTGAGCTTCACAATGCCGTCGACGGAGAACTTCTCATGGACATGGCAACCACCATTCCACAGGAGCATGTGGCGCCCCGTGACGCTGTTGATATAGTTGCCCAGGTTATAGTCCGGTCCAAAGATGATCTTCGCATCCTTGGGGAAGCTCGCCATCACCTTCTCGGCATTGCCTGAGGTGACCACGCAATCCGTGAGCGCCTTGACAGCCGCCGTGGTGTTGACATAGCTCACCACCTGATAGCCCGGATACTCCTCCTTGTATTTCTTCAGGTCAGCAGCGTCACAGCTGTCAGCCAGAGAGCAGCCCGCGGTGAGGTCGGGACACAGCACCGTCTTGTCGGGCGAGAGCAGCTTGCACGTCTCAGCCATGAAGTGCACGCCACACATCACCATCATCTTCGCATCGGTGTCGGCAGCCTTACGTGCCAACGCCAGCGAGTCACCGACAAAGTCAGCGATGTCCTGAATGTCGCCCACCGTATAGTAGTGGGCCAGGATGATCGCGTCTTTCTCCTTGCACAGTTGTCTGATGGCCTTCTTCAAGTCCAGTTTCTTGGGTACCGGCTCATCGACATATCCCTTTTCCTTCCATTCCTCTTTGATCGTTTCCATGAGTATGCGTTCAGTTTTCGGTGTTATCCACCATTCATTATTATTCTATTAGTCTTCCTTCTTTAAAAAAGAAATAATAGTATGATGATGTAATGTGGAAAAGTTGATATGACAAGAGGGAAAAATTTGGAGATAAGGATATCAACACGGGATACAGAGAGATCTACACCGGGGTTGAATATCTACTCTTTGTTTATCAGCTCATTGTCTACTTATCCACAATTATCAACTACTGTGCAAAGGTAATAAGTTTATATCTTTTTTCGGTGCAAAAGCGTGGAAAACTTTGTTTCATTGCTTGCAAAAGACTGTGGAAATCCTCAGTCCGCGGCATTTCAGCAAGGGCGTGTGGATAAGCATAGAGTTGTACCAGCGTTTTTCCACAGTTATCAACAGGGTTATCAACAGGGAGAGAATAATGTATAGTGTATAATGAATAAATAATAATGGATCATTGCTATTGTTACGCAGTTGTAGGAAAGTCGTTATATATTAGTAAAATTGCTTGTTATTAGTTAGTCAAACATTCGTCAGATAATAGTCAAACAATCGTCAGCCAATTGGATGACAATTGTCAACCAATTGGCTGACGATTGTTTGACCATGCTATAAGAAGCATTTTTGAATATAAAGGACGATGATGAGAAAGGTATAAAACACAATGATGGGCTCCACCTGCAGCAAGGCAGAGCCCATCATCATCATGGTATGGATAGAATAAAAGCTGTTATTTCCGATTGTCTCCGTTTTCAACGAAGGCAGCCTCTTCGGCGGCAGCAATGATCTCCTCACGGGTTTTCTCCCTGGCGCTGATGTCGCTCAAGTCGAATTCCTCCTCTTTAGCCTCTACCGAGTTGGCCGGTCGCTCGAGCGCGCTGTCTTCCTCAGAGAATACCTGCTCGCGGAACGATGTCTCGTGCTTCGGCTCCATGTTGCGGGAAGCAGCTGTTGTCTTGACGAAAGCTTCAGCCTCACTGGTACTGGGCACATCCTGTATCGGTTCCTCTTCCATTTTGGTGCGGCTGGCCTTAGCGGCGAAGACACTGTCGATGAACTGCGGTTCGCGCTTGAGTTTATCGAGGGTGTCCTTAGCGGCTTTTTGTTGGCTCTCTTTCTTAGAGAAGCCTTTGCCCATGCATCCGTCAAGGCCTTCGAGCTTGATCACGCAGCAGAAGGTAGGATTGCCGTTGGCATCCTTGCTCTGTGTGGTCTGGCTGAAATCCAGGTTCACTTTGTTTTTCTGGCTCCACTCGATAAGTTTGCTTTTAAAGTTCACCTCTTTGTATGCCACCTTATCGATGTTGATCATCTGCGAGAGGATGCGTTTCTTGAGGAACATCATACAGGCATCGTAGCCACGATCGAGGTAGAGGGCACCGACGAGCGCCTCAAAAGCGTTGCCACCGAGATAGCTGTTGTGTGTGGCAGAGCGGCCGCTGGAGAGGATGAGATCGTTGATGCCCATCTCCATAGCGAGTTTATTGAGTGTGTCGCGCTGCACGAGTTTCGAGCGAGTGTTGGTGAGAAATCCCTCACGCTTGCCGGGGAAGTGACGATAGACGATGTCACCTACCGCAGCGTCGAGGATGGCGTCGCCCAAGAATTCCAGTCGCTCGTTGTTGACGGGTTTGCCTTTTTTGTTTCGGTGCATGACACTCTTGTGCATCAGCGCCATTTTGTAATAGCTGATGTTGTGGGGATATACACCGATGATATGGTATAAAGAAGAATAAAGCTCCTTATCCTTTCGGAAAGGGAGCCTTATTCTGTCTAAGATATGATTAAACATATACTTTCTTTGTTCAGCAATCTATTACTCAGCGTACTTCTTGACGATGACGCAAGCGTTGTGTCCGCCAAAGCCAAAGGTGTTGGACAGGGCAGCGCGTACGGTGCGTTTCTGAGCCTTGTTGAAAGTGAAGTTCATGTTGTAGTCGAGCTCCGGATCATCATCGCCTTCAGCATGGTTGATGGTCGGCGGCACGATGTCGTTCTGCACACTCAGCACGCAGATCATGCCCTCAACGGCACCAGCGGCACCGAGGAGGTGACCGGTCATGCTCTTGGTAGAGCTGATGTTGACCTTGTAAGCCTGTTCACCGAAGAGATCCTTGATAGCCTTAGCCTCAGAGATGTCGCCTACGTGAGTGGAAGTACCGTGGACATTGATGTAGTCGATGTCCTCAACGCTCATGCCAGCGTCCTCAAGGGCAGCCTTCATGACGAGCTTAGCACCGAGACCCTCGGGATGAGAGGCAGTGATGTGATAAGCGTCAGCGCTCATGCCCTCACCGGCAATCTCGGCATAGATCTTAGCACCACGGGCCTTGGCGTGCTCAAGTGTCTCAAGGATCAGGCAGCCAGAGCCCTCGCCCATGACGAATCCGTCGCGGCTGGCGCTGAATGGGCGACTTGCGCCCTGAGGATCGTCGTTGCGGGTGGAAAGAGCCTTCATGGCGTTGAAACCACCGACACCGCAGTCGCAAATGGCAGCCTCGGCACCTCCGGCCAGGATGACATCAGCCTTGCCCAGGCGCAGCAGGTTGAAAGCGTCAGCCAAAGCATGGCATGACGAAGCGCACGCACTTGTGGTCACATAGTTGGGACCATGGAAGCCAAAGTGAATGCTGATCTGTCCAGCTGCAATATCTGAAATCATCTTGGGGATGAAGAACGGGTTGAACATCGGTCCGCGATCCATGTGCTGGCCGTAGTACACTACCTCGTCCTGGAATGTCTTGATGCCTCCAATGCCAATACCGTAGACCACGCCCACGCGGTTTTTGTCGACAGTCTCCAAATCCATGCCTGAGTCCTTGACAGCCTGAATGGCACTGACCATGGCCAGCTGTGTGCAGCGGTCCATCTTACGGGCCTCCTTGCGGTCGATGTAGTCATTGACGTTGAGGTCTTTGACTTCACAAGCGAACTTTGTCTTGAAATTGGTTGTGTCAAATGATGTAATAGGTGCTGCACCGCTCTTGCCGGCAAGCAGGTTGTTCCACATCTCTTCGGCGGAGTTACCTACTGGCGTGACGGCTCCCAGACCTGTTACAACTACTCTTTTCAATTCCATTGGATTATGATTTTGATTAAAAGGGTTTAGCGTTTAATGTGTCTGAATCAGCTGCCAACTGGCAGACTGAATGAAAGTAAATGGTGAACGACATTAAACGCTAAACGGAGAGAAACGCTTCAGACGTAGATTACTTAGCGTTGTCCTCAATGTACTTGATGGCATCGCCTACCGTCTGGATGGTCTCAGCCTTGTCGTCGGGAATAGAAATGCCGAACTCCTTCTCGAACTCCATGATGAGCTCTACAGTATCGAGAGAATCAGCGCCCAGATCGTTGGTGAAGCTTGCTTCGGGCTTTACCTCAGCCTCGTCAACACCCAGTTTGTCTACGATGATAGCCTTAACCTTTGATTCAATTTCTGACATAATTGTAACGTTTTAAATGATTAATTTTGTATTTTCACTATTAAACTGGGTGCAAAGGAACAAATTTTTTACCGATTACACAAATATTTTATCGATAAAATGCTATTTTCGTGCACACTAACCCATTGTTTGTGCATAAAATATAGATTTTTTCTTCTTCTTTTTTCACCTTTTCGTTGTATATCTCAAAATTAGTTGCTAACTTTGCATGAACGCATAAATCAAATCTGAACAATACATGTCTTTTACTCAACAGTGCAACGAGATTTTCAACAAAGCTATTGATGACTACCATGTCACGGACAATGTGGATACGCCAATCAACAATCCTTATGAGCGCGATTCCATTGACAACCGGCTTTATCTGAAGTGCTGGATAGATACTGTCCAGTGGCATTTGGAGGATATCATCCGTGATCCGCATATCGATCCTATGGAGGCGTTGGGCATCAAACGGCGCATTGACCGCTCCAATCAGGACCGCACGGACTTGGTGGAGCAGATCGACTCCTATTTCCGACAGAAGTATTCCGATGTCACTCCGCTTCCCGATGCACGACTCAACACTGAGAGTCCGGCCTGGGCCGTGGACCGCTTGAGCATTCTCGCACTGAAGATCTATCACATGCGGGAGCAGACACAGCGCACCGACGCCTCAGAGGAGCACAAAGCACGCTGCCAGGCTAAGCTCAACGTGCTCTTGGAGCAGCAAAAGGATCTCTCGCTGGCCATCGACCAATTGCTGGAGGACATCGAGGAAGGACGGAAATACATGAAGGTGTATCGCCAGATGAAGATGTACAACGATCCGAGTACCAACCCTGTTCTTTACAGTAAAAAGTAAGAGACAGCCGAAAGGGGAGTGAGGATACCTTAGCCCTGAATAACATGAAAACCGAACACATGCTGATCATCCGCTTTTCTGCCTTAGGCGACGTCGCCATGACGGTGCCAGCGGTCTATTCTTTGGCAAAGCAGTATCCCGATGTTCGCATCACCATGCTTTCCAAACCATTCGCCCGCCCGCTGTTTGAGAACTTGGCGCCGAACGTGGGATTCATGGAGGCAGATCTGGTTAATGAATATCATGGACTGAAGGGACTCAACGCACTCTACCGACGCCTGACTGCCAAAAACTTCACGGCAATAGCTGATTTGCACAATGTCATCCGGTCAGATTACTTGCGTATACGTTTCAACTTTGATCGTTATCGTGTGGCGCACCTTGACAAGCACCGCATGCAGCGACGTCAGCTGGTGGCATATAACAATAAGGTGTTGGAGCCCATTCCCTCTGCTTTTGACAATTATGCCAAGGTATTTGAACAGTTAGGCTATCCTGTCCATTTAGAGTTTACGTCACTGCTGACTCCTGAACAAGCCGGATTGTCACAGTTGCCGGAGGGCTATAACATCAAAAAGCCGTTTCAGCAGTGGATCGGCATCGCTCCTTTCGCTGCGCATCGTGGAAAGGCCTATTCATTATCGCAGATGGAGAAAGTAGTGGCAGAGCTGACGCGTCGCCATCCTTCCTGTCGCATCTTCCTTTTTGGCGGTGGAAACAATGAGAAACACCAACTCGACGATCTTGTGAGCCGTCATGGCAATTGTGTGAATGCCTCTGCTGTATTGGGTGGCATGATGAAAGAACTGGTATTGATGAGCCATCTTGACGTGATGATCAGTATGGACAGCGCCAACATGCACCTGGCTTCGCTCGTCGCCACACCTGTAGTGAGCGTATGGGGAGCCACGCATCCCTATGCCGGATTTATGGGTTGGGGACAGAGTGAAGACAATGCTGTGCAGGTAGATCTGCCGTGCCGCCCTTGTTCCATCTATGGCAATAAGGTGTGCCGACGCGGAGACTATGCTTGTCTGACGGGCATCCAGCCCCTCGACATCGTTGAGAAAGTAGACAGAATACTCAAGTGATAAAAACAATATAGGTCCAGCCTCACCCCCTAACCCCTCTCCCAAGGAGAGGGGTTAGGGGGTGAGGCTACTCTTTATTTGCTTTTACCTGTCACTATCTTCTTGATTTCGTTGAGCTTGTTGAGGGCTTCCACGGGTGTGAGGTTATTGATGTCGAGACCGAGAATCTCGTCACGCACTTGTGAGAGTACCGGGTCGTCAAGCTGGAAGATATTGAGCTGCACACCGTCTTTCTTGTCCGTAATGTTTTCCAACTTAGGCTTTCCTGCCGCTCCCACTTCCGATCCTTCCTCCTCAAGTTGCTTCAAAACGGTGTTGGCACGCTTGACGATAGAGCGTGGCATACCGGCGATTTCAGCCACATGAATACCGAAGGAGTGCTCTGAACCGCCCGGAACAAGCTTACGCAGGAAGATCACCTTACCGTCAACCTCCTTGACCGAGACATTGTAGTTCTTGATTCTTGGGAAGTGCTTCTCCATCTCGTTGAGCTCATGATAGTGCGTGGCGAAGAGCGTACGGGCGTGGGCATGCTCGTTTTCGTGAAGATACTCCACGATGGCCCAGGCGATAGAAATACCGTCGTAGGTGGAGGTGCCGCGTCCGAGTTCGTCGAAGAGCACGAGAGAATGGGTCGACACATTGTTCAGAATATCAGCGGCCTCTGTCATCTCCACCATGAAGGTAGACTCTCCCAAAGAGAGATTGTCGCTGGCTCCCACGCGTGTGAAGATCTTATCTACGATACCTATTCTTGTACTCTCAGCCGGAACAAAGCAGCCGATCTGTCCCAGGAGTACAATCAGCGCCGTTTGGCGCAGCAAAGCAGACTTACCGGCCATGTTAGGACCCGTAATCATCATGATCTGCTGCTTCTCTGTGTCGAGATAGACATCGTTGGGCACATAGCGCTCGCCGAGTGGCATCTGCGTCTCAATGACGGGATGGCGGCCCTGGTGAATGTCGAGTACATCGCTGTCGTCCACGACGGGACGCACATAGCAGTTGCCTTCCGATACTTTGGCAAAGGAGAGCAGGCAGTCGATATGCGCCAGAATATTGGCATTGATCTGTATCTGCGGGATGAACTCCTGCATGGCCACGATGAGTTCAGAGAAGAGACGAGCCTCCAACTCCAGTATTTTCTCATCGGCACCCAATATTTTTTCCTCGTATTCCTTCAGCTCAGGCGTGATATAGCGCTCGGCCTGCGCGAGTGTCTGCTTGCGTATCCATCCTTCGGGCACCTTGTCCTTAAAGGTATTGCGCACTTCAAGATAGTAACCGAAAACGTTGTTGAATCCCACTTTCAGCGAGGAGATTCCGGTCTTCTCCGTCTCGCGTTGCTGTATCTCCAACAGGTAGTCTTTACCGCCGCGTGAGATATTTCTCAACTCATCGAGCTCGGGGCTATAGTCATCAGCGATGACGCCTCCCTTGCTGACGAGCTGTGGCGGATCGGGTGTGATTTCCTTTTCGATGCGGTCACGCAGGCTTTCACAGAGATTGAGTTGCTCACCGAGTCGTCTGAGACAATCGTTGTCGGCAGTCTGACAAGCTCCTTTGATAGGCTGTACGGCCATCAGCGCATTTTTCAGCTGTACGACTTCACGCGGTGATACACGTCCTACGGCCACCTTGGAGATGATACGTTCCAGGTCGCCGACACGATGGAGTTGCTCGTCAATGAGCTGTCGGAAGTCGGGATGCTTGAAGAAATACTCCACGATGTCGAGTCGCTCATTGATACGCGACACCTCTTTTAATGGGAATACCATCCATCGCCGTAGCATACGTCCACCCATTGGTGTGGTCGTACGGTCGATGACGTCGAGCAGCGATAGCCCGTCCTCCTGCATTGGCTGCAAGAGTTCCAGTGATCGGATGGTGAACTTGTCAAGCCGTACATACTTCTCCTCCTCCAGCCGCTTCAAGGATGTGATGTGGTTGATGCTGGTATGCTGGGTGAGTTCCAGGTATTGCATGATCGCACCGGAGGCTACGATACCTGCCTTGAGATGCTCCACACCGAAGCCTTTCAGCGATTTGGTGCCGAAATGCTTCAAGAGTTTCTGCCGGGCGTTTTGTTCTGTAAACACCCAGTCGTCCATTTCAAAGACACAATATTTCGTACCGAAGAACTGTTCAAAGTCTTTCTTGCGTGTGCGGTCATAGAGTACCTCCTTCGGCGAGAAGTTTCCAAGAAGCTTCTCGACATAGTCATAGGTGCCCTCGCCGGTGAGAAACTCACCCGTGGAGATGTCGAGCAGGCTCAGTCCGCAGGCTGTTTTACCGAAGTGTACGGCAGCGAGAAAGTTATTTTCTTTGTAGTTGAGCACATTATCGCTCATGGCGATACCCGGTGTGACCAGTTCGGTGATGCCTCGCTTCACCATTTTGTCCATCTCGGAGAGCCCTTTCTTGCCCTTGATGGCGGCCCGTTTTTTCTTCGGGTCTTCGAGTTGGTCGCAGATTGCCACGCGTTTTCCGGCTCGTATGAGCTTCGGCAGATAGGTGTCGAGAGCATGGTGCGGGAATCCGGCCATCGGCGTGTCACCGGTGTTGCCGCCATTGTTGCGCTTGGTGAGCGTGATGCCGAGGATCTGCGAGGCCACGATGGCATCGTCGCCATAGGTCTCGTAGAAGTCACCACAGCGGAAGAGCAACAAGGCGTCGGGATGTTTAGCCTTGAGCGAGAAAAACTGCTTCATCATCGGCGTGAGCGCCGTATCTTTTGTAGACATATCTTTTTGTTACAAACTTAGCGAGCTTGCACGGAGCATGTAAGCTCATGAAAAATACCCATTATCGTGGGATTAGAGATAATCAACTTTCACGACGACGACACGGATATGCTGGTCACCGCTGTCAGTCTTGACTTTAGCGATATGCCAGTCGCCCGGGAAGAAGAGAAAGAAGTGCTGCGGATCGCTGTCGTAGAAGTGGGCACGCTGCAAGTCATAGGCATAGTGCACGACATCGGGGCGGTAGGGTACGTTGATCTTGCTGGTGTAGTGGTCGATAAGACCGAAGCGCTCCGTACCTTTCACGACATATTGGAAGTCGATATGGTGGTGATGACTCTCCGACCGCTGCTGGCTGAGCTCCCGGTTGACATCGTCTTCCACACTGGCGACAAGCGTAGATCCCGGAATCGGCGTGCGTCCCTTGGGCAGTGCCAGCAAGTCTGTCTTTGCCAACCAGCTGAAGAGCGCCTTCCACTGTTCCGGATTCTTCTGATATTGCTTATAGAACTCTGCGGCGTTGACGGTAGCGTGAAGACTTGCTGCCGTGAATCCCTCGCGCCAGACACCGCTGTTCATCCAGTTCTGTGCCTCTTTGACGAAGGCTTTGTCGGCATAGTATTTCGTGTAATAGCCTTGAGCATGTATGGCTACTGTCAGCAGGCTGAACAGCAGAAAGAGAAATGTTTTTTTCATAAGAATGATTTGATATCGATAAATTGTCTTGTTGATGTCTCTATAATATAATAAGGAGTGCGGGCAAATGTAACGGTGGGTGCCTTATTAAAGGCGGTGGACGCCTTATTATAATAAGGTGCACTTAACATTGCATTGCCATAGGGTATATGCGGCATGACGATGAGGTGTATTTCTGTCTTAGGGCAGGCAGCACACCGCCGTCATGGCTTTTTCAGTCCGCCAAGACCGGCGAGCAATGCACGTGCGAGCGGGTTGTTGTCGAAGTTTTCCTCTTCATTCTCCTTTGGCTCATTATCGAAGCTTTCGTCGATCTTCCTTGGATCTTTCTCTACAACCTTATAGGCAGAGCGTCCGTGAATGCGTGTGCGGGTAAAGCCAGCGTCCTGTAAGGCGAAGCCCACGTCCTGATTGACGTGCTCACCCGGTGTCCAGTAAGGATATTCCTTCATCAGCCGGTCGATGATCGCGTCGATATATGTGGCTTTCACCTTCTTTCCCTTTGGAGGCGCAGCGTAGAGCATGGACACCATCTTCACGAGGTTGTCAGCTTCCTGGAAGGGGGAGTTCTGCACCGCCATGGCCTCACGCTCCTCATCGGTCAGCGAGTAGTCCTCACCATTCTCCAGTTCCTCAGCAAGCTGGGCATAGAGCTGGTCATAGTTGATAGGCGTTTTGGTGTCGATGGCATGGGTGATCTCCACACAGACGAGATGCGCGGCACCGGCAGCATCTGTCATCGGATGGAGGTTACCGGTTGTGGCGATGAAGGCCGCATAGTTCTTCCGTGGTTCCCGTGTGGTGCCGTAAGGCCATCGCTGCACGGGCGTGCTGCGCGAGAAGAGATAGCGCACGGCAGGCAGCTGATCGGTGTTTTCCTGATAAAACTCATCGAGAGCCACAAGCAGATGGGTGGTGACGAGCTCATGCACGTCGGCCATCTGACGCACACGCACCTGATCGGTGTAGTAGTGTCTGAGGCTTGGAGGAAGGATGAGATTGCAGAAGGTCGTCTTGCCATAGCCGAATTGTCCGACGATGACGGGCACGATGACATCGTTTTGCGCCACGGTCAGTCCCATCCAACGCGCGACCATCTGTAGCATCCACTTATGGAAGCGGTGCGGCCAGTCAGGATTGGAGGTGATGATGCGCTGTGCCAGTTCACCCACATAGTCATTACCGTCCCACGGTTCGAGGCTTTCCATCCAGTTTTTGGCAGGATTCCATTGCTCGATGATGGTTGAGTGGATGTATTGTTCCAATTGCTGGTCTGTGAGATCTACGCCCTGGCTGTTGGCCATCAATAGCAGTGTGTTTTTGGCTTCTACTGACAGCGGCCGGTATTCCGTCATGTCGGAAGGCACATAGAGCGTTTCCCCGGTCAGCACATTGCGTCTGAGCCGGCATTGACTTTCAAGGTAGGTGAGTGCATCCATCATCGTGATTTTATCTATAGTGCAAAGATACCAAATATATTTCGAGAAAACAAAATATTAACTATCTATGTGAGACAGAGCGGGAGACGTTGCTGTCCCGTGAGACACTCTATACTTTGGTATAGCATAAAAAAACAAATCCTCACCTCTCCCATTGGGAGGTGAGGATTTGTGCTAACCTAAATAACAATCTTTACTTTACCTTTAAGAGACTTAATAACCTAATGAAAACCTAAAAAAATAATCTTAAACCTAAAAACTAAAAACCTATATGAAACAATCTACTAACCTTAAACCTATTGAACAAAAAGTGTTCAGTCTACTCAGATTATCGTTCTCACGAACTTGTTTCCTTTTGACACTGCAAAGGTAGAAAGTTTTTTATGTACGAACAACACTTTATCATGATTTTATGGGATTAATGTTCTTTTCTTGACCTATATCAAACATTTGTGTACGCACACACAGCGATATTATAAGAAAATTATGCGTAAGCGCATAAAAGAGGCGACGTATCTTTGCAGTGCGTCGCCTCTTTCGAGTTTATTCCAATCGTGATGGAGTTGGTGTTTCATTTTGAAATCATGCCGTTTCCCTGACGTTGTGGATAATTAGGGAACTTCTGATGGAATATTTCCTATTTCTTTTCTTCTGGAGCGGGAGCCTTGTTTTCTGTTTTACTTTCCGTTTCCTTCTTAGCGGTTTCCTTCTTGCTTGCGGTCTTGTGGTCTGTGCGTACTGGCTTAGCCTTTGGCATTTCCTCTTTCTCGCGCAGTTTCTCGTTGGCAGACTCGATTTTCTCGAGTTTAGCCTGCAGTCTTGCGATCTCCTTGTCTTTCATCTCTATCTCGTCGTCCTCATTCTTGATAGTTGTGAGCAGAGAGTTGAGCTGATCGTTGTCGATCTCTGGCGGATAGAGACTGTTGACACGGTTGATGAAGTCGCCGAGGATATTCATGTAGTTGGTGAAGGCGTCAAAGGGGCTGGAGTAGATGCCACGGTCGAGTCCTACGCTGCTGGGCTTTGTGGTCATAAAGCGGAAGTTGTTGCTGGCCTGCAGATAGTCCCAATCCTGGTTGATACGTGGGTCGTCGGCGATACGCACACGCTCCGCCACGCTGTAGAGCTTGTCGAAAGCTTCGCGCTGCATGGGGTTGCCGAGCCATGAGCTGACGTCGCGCTCCTCGTCGGTCCAGGAGAGTGTGTCGGGCACATCAAGGTTTCCTACGCTGTTGTGAGTGTCGCAGATCTCAGAAGGCGTGGAGAACGTGATGCCGGCGCCTTTGGCGAACTTCGGAAGGGCAGCCATGAAGTCGAGGATATTTGACGACAGTGGCTGTGCGATGCCGAGGGCAGAAAGCTCCATGAAGATGTTGAAGACCTGCTCTTCCTGCGGAGCTTTGGTAATACGGTCGATATACTGGTCGGCAAAGAGCGGATAGCCTTCCCAGTCGCTGTTGTTGAATCTGAGGCTGATGTCGTCGCTCATGACGACATCGCGCAGCAGAAGTTTCAGCTCAGGGGCCATTGAGCAGTTGTAGACATAGTGCGGTGATTTCCATCCGAGCACGTGTTTAGCGCCTTCGGAGAGCATTCCCTTGAAGCCGAGCTGGGCAGCCTGCAGTCCGATGTCGTCGCTGTATACGAGCGAGGAGTTGCGGAGCACGGTAGGTTTCTGTCCGAAATAGTCGACCATCTTCTTGCACTGTTTGCGCACATCGGCAGCGAAGCACTCACTATCCTTGAGCGATGACAGACCGTGGGAATAAGGCTCGGCGAGGAACTCCACGCATCCCGTCTTGTTGAGCTCCTGCAGTTTGTCAAGTACCTGCGGAGCGTGTACCTCCAACTGTTCCATGCCGACGCCGGAGATAGAGAATGCGCATTTGAAGTAGCCTTTGCTGTCCTCGATCATCTTTTGCAGTGTATTGAGGGCAGGCATATAGGAGCATTCGGCGATGTGGTTGATGGAGCGCTCGTTCTCGTAGTCGTCGTAATAGTAATGGTCGGTACCGATGTCGAAGAAGCGATAGCGCTTCAGATGTACGATCTGATGTATTTCGAAATATAAACAAATGGTTTTCATAATATTCAATGTTGAAAGTTGAGTGTTGAATGATGAATTATATCAATGTTGAATGATGTTTACCACCCCAGCGTTCTTATATATAGCTCTCTAATCCATCGTCCCACTTTCTCCCACGTGATCTGCGCCACCTCACATTTTCCTTCCTCTTGCAGATAGTGGAAGAGGCTTGGGTTGTGACAGATGCTATAGATGGAGTCAGCCAGAGCGTGAATGTCCCAGTAGTCGATTTTGATGCAGTTGTGCAGGATTTCTGCGCATCCACTCTGTTTGGAGATGATCGTCGGCGTGCCGCACTGCATGGCTTCGAGTGGCGAGATGCCGAAGGGCTCGCTGACCGACGGCATGACATAGACGTCGGAGTCTTTCAAGCATTCATAGACCTGCTTGCCGCGCATGAAGCCCGGGAAGTGGAAGCGGTCGGCGATGCCGCGCTCAGCAGCCAGATAGATCATCTGGTCCATCATGTCGCCTGAACCTGCCATACAGAAGCGGACGTGGCGTGTGCGGTGGAGCACCATGTTGGCAGCCTCGACGAAATACTCCGGTCCTTTCTGCATGGTGATACGTCCCAGGAAGGTGACGATCTTGTCGCGTCCGGTATGATCGGGGCGCGGAATCATCTCGTTCTCAGATGAAAGCGGGTAGACGGCATTGTGCACGGTGAAGACTTTGCGTGGATCCTGATGGTATTGGCTGATGACCGTGTTGCGTGTCAGGTCACTGACACACATGATGCAGTCGGCATGATCCATACCGTCTTTCTCTATGCCGTATACAGTGGGGTTGACATGTCCGCGTGAGCGGTCATAGTCAGTAGCGTGGACATGGATGCACAGGGGCTTTCCGCTGACCTGCTTGGCAAAGATACCGGCGGGATAGGTAAGCCAGTCGTGAGCGTGGATGATGTCGAACTCTTCCGAGCGTGCCACCACGCCAGCGATGATCGAGTAGTTGTTGATCTCGTCGTGGAGATTGGCGGGATAGCCACCCGCAAAGTCCATACATCCCAGATCGTTGACGTTCATATAGTTGAAGTCAGCGTAGATATGATCACGGAAGTGGTAATATTCCTCGGGGCTCATCAGATTGCCGATGCGCTGCTTGACGTAGTCGTAGTTGACATCACGCCATGCGATAGGCACGCAGTTCATGGCCACGATATGCGCGAAGGTGTGATCCTCGTCGCCCCAGGGCTTTGGCAGGCAGAGCGTGATGTCGATATCGCCCTGAGCGTGCAGTCCTTCCGAGATACCGAAGTTGGCAGTTGCCAGACCACCGTAAACATGAGGAGGATACTCCCATCCAAACATTAAGACTTTCATATTGGTTCCTCCTATTTATTAGTATTTATATTTTTCCAGTTGTTCCAATGCTCTGAGTATCTCGGCCACATTGGCTGCGAAGGAGATGGCGCCTCTGCCGTGGAAGGGCGGGTTGCCGTCGAAGAGCTCGGGAAGCGTACCGACACAGTGACTGAATATCTCGTCTTCATAGCCGACCATCTGTCGTTCGATGAAGCTCAGGCGTGTGCGTTTATAGAGTTTCAGGCAGGCCTCAACATAGAAACCGAAGAGCCACGGCCATGCCGTACCTTGATGGTAGGCGTAGTCGCGCTGTGCTTGAGGGCCGACGTACATGGGGTTGTATCCGCCGCTCTTTGGTGACAGCGAGCGGAGACCTTTCGGGGTGAGCAGTTCCTTGGTGCAGATGTCGATGACATTCTTTTTCTGTTCCTGTGAGAGTGGTGAGTAGTCGAAGGCAGCAGGGAAGATCATGTTGGGTCTGACGCTCCAGTCCTGGTTTTCACCGTCGACGTAGTCGAAGAGATAGCCAAACTTGTTGACGAAGGTAGCGAGGAAAGCTTCTTTGGCCTTGCCGGCTTGCTGGCTCAGGCTGGCGGCAAGGTCGTCATGGTGAGCTTCTTGTGCCAGTTTGGCACCGAAGCAGAGTGCATTGTACCACAGAGCGTTGAACTCCACGATATATCCTGTGCGCGGCACCACGGGGCGTCCGTTGGCGGTAGAGTTCATCCAAGTGACGAGGCGCTCTGATCCGTCGGTTTTCACGAGACCGTTGTCGGCAACAAGCAGGTTGGGATGTTTGCCGTCGGAGATATAGGAGAGGATGTCCCAGACAAGCTGTCCGTATTTCTTGGCGCAACGCTCTTCACCCTCTTCCTTAGCATATTGTTGGATGCACCAGATGGCCCACAAGGGCACGTCGGGCTGGTTGAGTTCATAGAGCTTGACGGTGAGTGGTTTCTCCTCCATGAATTCGCGGAGACCTTTCTCTGCCGTCTTCATTGCTGCCTCGAAGTATTCTGTCTCCTCGATGCTCAGCGTCAAACCGGGCAAAGCGACGAAGGTGTCGCGGGCGCGCGCCTTGAACCAGGGATAACCGGCGAGGATATATTTCTCGCCGTTTTTGTCTTCGACGTGGAACTGGTGGGCGGCGTTGATCAGACAGTGGAAGAAATTGTCGCGTGGCGCGCGCTCATCGGCTTCTTCCTGGAAGAGCGGTTTGAGAGTGCGCACCTTGTTCTCCGTGGTAGAGGCGGCAAAGACGATGCTCTCGCCCCTGCGGATGGGCACCTCGAAATAGCCGGGCACATAGAGATCCTCATTGCTGGCGTATCCGCGCTCTTGCTCTTTGGGATACTCTATGCCGCGGTACCAGTCGGGCTGGAAGACGAATTTCACCTTGCGGGAGAACTGCATGTAGAGATCGGGATAGCCTGGGTACATGCAGGTTCTGATGCCGTTTTCCACTTCAGAATAGTCTCTGCTGGCCACACTGTTCTCATGTGTGAACTGTCTGACACTTCGGAAAGCGAGGAATGGACGGAATTGCAGGGTCGTGGCTGAGTGTGCGTCGTCGAGGGTGTAGCGGATGAGCAGTCGGTTTTCATGGTGTTGAAAGACGACTTCTTTCCTGAGGATCACGCCGCCAACGCGATAGGTGGTGGTGGGTACTTTGTCGCAATCAAACGATTGGATATACTTGTGCCCCATGGGACTGTAGTTGTTGCCCTGATACTTATGCAGACCCAGGTTGAAGGCTGCCCCATGCTGGATGACACTACAGTCGAGTGAAGAGAGCAACACATGATTTTCATCGTCGAGTTCGGGCACGGGCACCACGAGCAGACCGTGATATTTGCGAGTGTTGCAGTCTACTATCGTCGAGCAAGAGTAAGCTCCCGAGCGGTTTGTTCGCAGAATCTCCTTGGGCAGGCTCTCCTGTAAATTGGTCATCAGGGCTTTTTCAAATTTTAGATAGCTCATAGTTCGCAATTAAGGTTGTTATATATTATTGATGATTGTTCAAATGGTTGGCGCAGAGCGTAAGCTCTGCGTTGACACCCCAAAGTTAATAAATTATTGGGAATAAAGCAAATTTTGTAATCATTATTTTGGCAAGATGACGAAAAAATGTAATTTAATTGGTTGTTTATCAACGAAGATGAAAGTCTGAGCCTTACGATTTCTTCGTTATACATCGATTTTTGACATTTCAGCGCTAAGTATCGTTTGTTCACTAAAATAATTGACAAAGTTCTGTCGTCCTGCACTTTCAATCTAGAGAGCGAAATCGAGATGAAAATCACAAAAAGGAAGCGTCTGTCAGTCAGAAAGGCTTTCTGATACTGTCATCAAGGCTTTTTCATCTCCTCATCACGCCTGTTTCATCGTGTCAAATAGGCGTGATGACAACATCAAAGTACCTTTCTGAGGAGTAGAAATGGTCATTTTTGAAGTGTTAAAAAACTTATTGTTTTTATAATATACTGATAGCCAGATAAATATAAACTTTCTCAATTTTTGCAAAATTGCGGGCAGATGGGTGCTTGGTCGAAAAAAATCGATTCTCAGAGGCCGTTTTTTGTCAGTTTAGCGGACATTGGGTTCTATGGTGACACTCGGTTCCGTTTTGCTGATCTGTTGTGATGATGCTCGTAGTTTTCCTTATCTGTCATTCTGTTCTTTTTGACTTTTCTACTTGCTGTATTATTTTCGTAACTCCACGAGAGTATAGAAAATGTAAACGATTGCATAGAGTTTAAGAAGGAAAAGTGCATCTTTGAGAACAACACTTCATCATATTCCGTTATTTTTGCCACTGAAACACATTGAGACGCGTATAAACCTAACACTTCCGCCAAGGGGCGGAGCACGACGAAACGAAGTTATTACTATAATAAATGAACCATCACATGGGTAAAACAATCTTGAAAAGAGCCGCACTGTTAAGCGCCGGTGTCTTATGCGCAATGACCAGCCTGGCACAATCTGTCGTGCAGGGCACAGTGAAGGACAAATCGGGTGAGCCGCTTATCGGTGCCACCATCCAAGTCAAGGGACAGCAGGGAGGTACCGTCACTAACCTCGACGGCGACTGGAAACTCAGCAATGCCAAGCCCGGACAGGTACTCGTCATCTCTTACGTGGGCTATGCCAACAAGGAAATCACCTTGGGCGCACAAAAGAGTCTCAACATCATTCTTGAACCCGACAAGCAGGATCTCGATGAGGTCGTTGTTGTCGGTTATGCCATTGGCTCGAAGCGCACCGTCTCCGGCGCCGTGGAACGTGTGGGCCGCAAGGATATGAACAAGGGCGTGGTCACCAGTGCCGCCGATGCCCTCAAGGGCAAGGTCAGTGGTGTGATCATCTCACAGAGCGGCGGTGACCCGATGGGTACCACCAACATCCGCGTGCGCGGCACTTCCTCGCTTTCCGGCGGCAACGACCCGCTGGTCATCATCGACGGCGTGTATGGTGACATGACCATGTTCAATGCCCTCCAGCCCGGTGACATCGAGAGCATGACTATCCTCAAGGACGCTTCCGAAACCGCACAGTATGGTTCGCGTGGTGCTGCCGGCGTCATCGTCGTGACCACCACCAAGGGTAAGAACGGCATGAGCTCGATCACCTATAATGGTACCATTGGCATGAACAAGGTGTTCAAGAACATCAAGATGCTCAGTGCAGATGCCTACCGCACCACCGCCAAGCAGATGGGACTGACTGCTACTGACCTCGGCGGCAACACCAACTGGCTCGATGAGATCGAACGCTCGACGGGCATCACTCAGAATCACAACGTAGCCTTCTCAGGCGGCAACGACACGGGCAACTACCGTGCCTCACTCGGTTTCGTACAGAAGCAGGGTGCCCTGCGCAACTCTGATATGCGGAACTACACCGCCAAGATCGACGCCCAGCAGCTCGCCTTCAACAAGAAACTCAAACTCGAGCTCGGCATCATGGGTTCTGAGCACGACGGCAAGCGGCAGTATGATATGCAGAAAATTTTCTACTCTGCCGCAGCCTATAATCCCACCTATCCTAATCATAAGAATGCCACCACTGGCAAATGGGACGAGGATATGCTTGCCAACGAGATCTATAATCCACTGGGTCAGCTCGATATCGACAACCGATACAATGTCGGTACCCTCGTCACTCATGGAAAGGCTACCTGGACCATCGTTGACGGTCTCTTTCTCTCGGCTTTCGGCTCTTACACCAAGACCAATATCGAGCTGAAGCGCTATGTACCCAATGACATCCGACAGGGTGAGCTCAACGGCAACGGATGGGCATTTATCCAGAACTGGCAGCGTCAGGACTACATGGGCAACATCCAGTTGACCTATACCAAGGACTTCGGCAAGCATCACATAGACGCTCTCGCCGTCATGGAGGGGCAGAAATACAAGACCTTCACCCACTCTGAGCAGGCCAAGGGCTTTGAGACCAACTACTTCAAGTACAACAATCTCAAGGCCGGCGCCAACGTCTCCTGGGGCGACGTGCAGTCCGACTCGAAGGAATACACCCTGAGCTCCTATATGGCCCGCGTCAACTATATGTTCGCTGACAAATACATCCTCACCGCCAATCTCCGTGCCGACGGCTCGTCGAAGCTCGGCAGCGGGCATAAGTGGGGCTGGTTCCCATCGGCATCTGCTGCCTGGGTGCTCTCGCAGGAAAACTTCCTGAAGAATGTCAAGTGGATTGACAATCTGAAGCTGCGCGCCGGATACGGTGTCACCGGTAATCAGGATGCCATCGACCCCTACACTTCGTTGGCTCTCTATGGCCCTAACGGCGTGACACCTGTCAACGGCACCAACACCACCACCTTTGCCATCCAGAGCAATGACAACCCCGACCTGAAGTGGGAGACCAAGCACACCTTCGACGTGGGATTGGACTTCTCTGCCTTCAACAGCCGACTCAACATCACCCTCGACTGGTACACCTCCAAGACCAAGGACCTGCTCTACACCTATACCGTGCCTGTGCCGCCGTTTACCTACGAGAATCTGCTGGCCAACATGGGAGAGATGACTAACCATGGTTTCGAGATTGGCATCCGCGGAGACATCGTCCGCACCAAGGACTTTACCTTTAATTCCGGCCTCAACCTCAGCTTCCAGAGCAATAAGCTCAACTCACTGTCCGGTACCTACAAGGGTCAGCAGCTCACCACTTCCGAGCATATCATGGTGGCACGCATCAATGCTGCCGGACTGACACAGAACTATGGTGTCACCTATCTCATGGAGGGACAGCCCATCGGTGTGTTCTATCTGCCTCACTGCGAGGGTATCGACAAGGACGGAAAGTACATCATCGCTGATCTCGACGGCAATAAAACCATCGATACCGGCGACTCCGGCGACCGCCAGGTCTGCGGGCAGGCCATCCCGAAGGCTTATCTCGGATGGGATTTCAACTTCACTTATAAGAACTGGAACCTTGCCATGCAGTTCAACGGTGCCTTCGGTCACAAGATCTACAATGGTACCTCGATGACCTACAGTGACCTCTCCAACTTCCCAACCTACAACGTGCTTGAGGACGCGCCTGCCAAGGGCATCAAGGACAAGGTCATCTCCGACTACTGGCTCGAGAAAGGCGACTATGTCAACTTCGAGTATGTGCAGCTCAGCTACAACTTCACGCAGAAACAGCTCAAGACCAAGTACATCCAGAACATCAAGCTCGGACTCGCCGTCAACAACGTCTGCACGATCACCGGCTACAATGGCCTCACACCTATGATCAACTCCGCCTCGCTCATCCAGCAGGCTGAGGGCACCACACAGTATGGCACACTCGGTGTCGACGATAAGCGCATCTACCCGCTTACACGCACCTTCTCGTTCAATGTGGGTATTACTTTCTAAACCTTTAAAGACTATATTACCATGAAAAAATATATTTTCGGTGTCGCGCTGCTTTCCGCAGCTCTTCTGACAGGCTGCTCGCTCGACGAGAACCCCAAGAGCCAGTTCAGTGAGGGAGAAGCCTTCAAAAACTCTACTCTAACTTATGTCAACTCTGTGGCCAACGTCTACTCAGCCATCGGCGACGGCCTCTACGGCGGTACCGATTGTGTCCACACTCTGCAGGAGTTTATGTCCGATGCTACCATGCTGCCCGGACGACAGGGTGACTGGGTCGACGGCGGCAAGTGGCAGAATATGTTTCTGCATAATTTCGAGTCGTCAGTCGACACCTACGCTACCGTGTGGAACCACCTCTTTAAGATCATCGGTCTGTGCAACACCAGCATCGACAAGCTCACGCCCTTCTTGGAGGAGCATCCCGACTATAAAGCCTATGTCTCTGAGCTCCGTGCTCTGCGCGCCATCTACTACTACTATGCGATGGACTTCTTTGCCCAGGTGCCTGTCGTGACCAGCTCCAAGCAGTCCATCAGCGACGTAAAGCAGAGTAACCGCAGTGATGTCTTTCAGTTCGTCACCTCTGAGTTAGAGGCTGCCCTGCCCGACCTCGGCGACGGCCACAGCCAGAACACTGGCGAATATTATGGTCGTGTGACCAAGGCCGTGGCCTATATGTGTCTCGCCAAATGTGCCATCAACGCACCTGTCTATACCATCGACGACACCTCGGCATCGAGCTATCAGGCCTTTGTGGGTACTGACCTCAGCAAGCAGGCGACGGCCAGCGAGACCCTCGGACAGGCTGTCTCGGACAAAGGTAAGACCATCATGATGACTGTTGACGGCACTAAGCGCAACTGCTGGGAGACGGTGAAATACTGTGTCGATAAGATTCAGGCTGCAGGATACAGCCTTACAGCCAACTATGCCGACAACTTCGTCAAGGCCAACGAGAGTTCTACTGAGAACATCTTCGTGCGACCCAACGACGACAAGACCTATAAGATCACGGACTACAATCTCATGCGCTCGCTCCACTACAACCATGCTTCGGCCATCGGCTACTCTGGCTGGAACGGTGCTTGTGCCACAGTACGCGCCATGCAGGTCATGGGTTATGGTACGGCCAACGAGGATCCGCGCCTGAGGCTCAACTATTGGTGCGACCGTGATTTCGAAAAGGAGCAGAAGACAGGATCGCTCAGCGACGGTGCCACCTCCAAGCCACTGGAGTATGAGCCGCTCAAGGCTGTGGTTAACTTTGCCAACGATGCTGACCCGCACGACGTGAAGTGTGCCGGTGCCCGCTTTAAGAAATATGAGTACGACGGCACAGCTTCCTCCCAGGGACAGAACAACAATGACCTGGTTATCTGGCGCTATGGTGACGCGCTCCTGCTCAAGGCAGAGGCAGAATACCGTTTGGGTGACAAGGCCGGAGCGCTCTCCCTCGTCAACGAGATACGCACACGCGCCAAGGCAACGCCGCGCACGTCGCTCACCCTGAATGATATTCTCGATGAGCGCATGATCGAGCTCGCTTGGGAAGGCACGCGGCGCCAGGATCAGATACGTTTCTGTACCTTCACCGAGCCTACCGTGGACCGCTATTCCGGTGTGGCACACAGCTCATTGGCCGGTGACTACAACGACGACAAGACAGGTTACACCGTCGTCTATCCGATCCCCTACTCTGTGCTCAACCTCAACAAGAACCTGAAGCAGAATCCGGGATATAAAAAGTAAATAAGAGAGTAAGATAAGATACGAAATCCACCTGCTGTTTCGTTATCTATCCGTCCCCCTCCCTGCTGTCGTGGGTTGTGGGGACGGAACTGTATCGGAAAGCAGAAGACTCTTCGATAGAGGCAAATACGCACAACAATAATAATGCTCACTTATATTTGGGAAATTCCCCTTTTTACCTTAACTTTGCAACATGATGTACACGTCCATAGAAATTTGTGCCGGTGCCGGTGGCCAAGCTTTGGGCTTGGAACAAGCAGGCTTTCACCATGTCGCACTAGTAGAGATAGAAAAAGAGTATTGCGATTGCCTCAAGCGCAATCGTCCCAAATGGAATGTCATTTGCGAAGATCTGCACAACTTCTCGGGGAAAAGCTACCGCGACCAAATAGACTTATTGGCCGGCGGTGTCCCTTGTCCTCCTTTTAGTGTTGCCGGCAAACAGTTGGGGCCAAACGATGAGAGAGACCTTTTCCCACAAATGCTCAGACTGATAGAGGAAGTTCATCCTAAAGTGACCATGATAGAGAACGTACGCGGATTGATGAGCCCTTCGTTCGACTTATACCGTACTACCATTCTCCATCGTCTATATGAACTAGGGTACCATCCACACATCAAATTGCTCAATGCCTCAGACTATGGTGTGCCACAATTGAGGCCTAGAGTCATCATCATTGGCATTAGGAAAGACTTGGAAGACATCTTCTCCTACCCCACTCCATGCCAGAGTCCAACGGCAACCGTCGGCGACACACTGTACGACCTAATGGCAGCCAATGGTTGGGTCGGGGCGAAAGAATGGAAAATGAAAGCCAACAAAATAGCCCCAACGATTGTTGGCGGGAGCAAAAAGCATGGCGGACCCGACCTCGGCCCCACAAGGGCAAGACAGGCGTGGGCTGATATGGGAATAGACGGGAAAGGCGTTGGCAACGAGCCCCCACAGAAGGACTTTGAAGGCATGCCGAAGTTGACACCACGTATGATAGCGCGTATCCAGGGCTTCCCTGACGACTGGGACTTTGGAAACAAGAAGACCGCAGCATGCAGAATGATAGGAAATGCCTTTCCTCCACCTGTAGCTAAGTACGTTGGAAAACAAATCATTAAAGTTTTGGACAATGACATCGTTAATAGCAACAGCAAGAAAGAAATATCATAAAGCCCTGTTGGAACAAGGGGTACTCACTGTCGACAAAAATGGAATTCCCAGTAACGCAGACAGTGCTTCTAAACTATCTATCCAAATTGCCAAGGGTATCTCCGACCAACTGCTTGCCGAATCACATCGGAAAGCAGTCGGTCAGACATCCGGTTCCAAGTTCGAACAAATCAACATGGAATTTCTCCTTGACACCTTCCCACATCTGCAAAACTTACGCCCAGGGAAATGGCATGTTGCCAAACTAGGAAATAGAAATGCCATCAAGACAAGCAGCTTCTCACAATATGCGCATTTGGACTATCTGAACACAATCGTGAAAAATAATGCGGAGCTTGCATCAAGCATTGGGAACGATTATATGGTGGCTCCTGACGTGGTCGTCTACCGCGAGGCAGAACCAGATGAAAGCATTAATGCTGACTCATGGATACTGGACGATAGCATATGCAAATGTTGCGACTTACGTGAAAAGAACGGTGGGTTGCCTATCCTCCACGCTTCTGTATCGGCAAAATGGACAATGAGAAGCGACCGTGCGCAAAACAGCCGCACAGAGGCTTTAGGATTGATACGTAACAGAAAGGGGCATCTGCCACACATCGTAGTCGTCACAGGTGAGCCGATGCCCTCACGCATCGCCTCTTTGGCTCTAGGAACGGGCGACATCGACTGCGTATACCATTTTGCACTCTATGAACTACAAAAAGCCATCGAAGCGGCGGGGGCAGAAGATGCTCTCGAAATGCTGCATATCCTTGTGGATGGTAAAAGACTGAAAGACATCAGCGACTTGCCGATGGACTTGGCTATATGATAACATCTTAGTAAATTCTTACACCTTACATAACTATGAATAAACTATTGCTTTCAACTATCATGGCACTATCGCTCACAACGGCTTCGGCACAGACCACCGACGCGCGTGGACCACAATGGCTCCACGACGCTGTGTTCTACCAAATCTATCCCTCGTCGTATATGGACTCCGACGGCAACGGCATCGGAGACCTGCCCGGCATCACCTCCAAACTCGATTATATCCAAAGCCTGGGTGTCAACGCTCTGTGGATCAACCCCTGCTTTGAGTCGGGATGGTTTGACGGCGGCTACGATGTCATTGATTTCTACAAGATAGACCCGCGCTTTGGTACCAACACCGATCTGGTCACACTCGTCAACGAAGCCCACAAACGCGGCATCAAGGTGTGTCTCGACCTCGTGGCAGGCCACTCCAGCGTGAAAAGTCAGTGGTTCCGGGAGAGTGCCAACGGCGACCGCAACGGGCGATATGCCGACTATTATATATGGACTGACACCATCAGCGACAAAGACAAGGCCGACATCGTCGCGCGCCATAAGGAACCCAATCCCGAGTCGTCTACACTTGGCCGCTATGTGGAAATTGACGCGCCGCGCGGAAAATACTACGAGAAAAACTTCTTTGAGTGTCAGCCTGCGCTCAACTATGGCTTTGCCCATCCTGATCCTAACCATCAATGGGAGCAGCCTGTCACCGCACCGGGCCCGCAGGCTTTGCGGCGTGAACTGAGAAACATCATGGCGTTTTGGTTTGACAAGGGCGTCGATGGCTTCCGCGTGGATATGGCGGCATCGCTCGTCAAGAACGATCCCGGTAAGGTGGAGACGTCGAAGTTGTGGAACGAGATGCGCGCCTGGAAGGATAAGAACTATCCTCAGTGTGTGCTTATCTCGGAATGGGCCGACCCAACCGTGGCGATACCGGCCGGATTCAACATCGACTTCATGATTCACTTTGGTGTACCCGGCTATGGCTCGCTCTTCTTTGCCCGCAACACGCCGTGGGGAAAGATACAGCCGTGGGACAACCGGCTGACGGCTTATAAGTATTGCTATTTCGACAAAGAGGGAAAGGGTACGCTTGACGAATTCGTCAAGAACTACTCCCATTCCTATTTAGGTACACGCGACAAGGGTTATATTGCCATACCGTCGGCCAACCATGACTATCAGCGACCGAATATCGGTATGCGCAACACGCCCGATCAGCTCAAGGTGGCGATGACCTTCTTCCTTACTATGCCCGGCGTGCCGTTTATCTATTATGGTGATGAGATCGGCATGAAGTACGAGATGGACCTGCCGAGCAAGGAGGGCTCCAACGAGCGCGCCGGTACGCGCACGCCGATGCAGTGGGCTCCGGGTGCTACCGCCGGCTTCTCTACCTGCGCGCCAGACCGGCTCTATCTGCCAGTAGCCACGGATGGCGGTAAGATCACCGTGGCCGCTGAGGAGAAAGATCCTAACTCCATGCTCAACTATACGCGCCGCCTCGTGAAGCTGCGCCATGCCACGCCGGCACTCGGCAACCTCGCCGACTGGAAGCTTGTCAGCAATCTGAAACAGCCCTACCCGATGGTCTACCAACGGGCGATGGGTGGTCAGACCTGTATCGTAGCGCTCAACCCCAGTGGTAAGACCGTGAAGGCTTCTCTGCCACGGATTGGACTGGAAGCTCCGACCGACAACACTTCGCTGGAGCAAGGTAAGATGAAGGAAAACAGTTATAAGCCACAGACGCTGATAGCTACAGGCAAGGCTGCCTACAAGACGGGTAAGAGCGGCGATGTCGTCGCGCTCGGTCCTGTATCCGCTGCCGTGTTCCTGCTCAAATAGTTATGTAAGATGCTTCGGTAGCTATATATAATAAGGTGTGAAAAAGATAATCGGCGGATATCAGCATTCTTTGTGCTTTGATATTCGTCGATTGTCTTGTTATTCGTTTATATTCTTTATGCCATCGGAGATCGGGCGCTGAAAGCGCAAGCGATGATTGTATCGGCATTTTGCGGATGAGCCTTATTTCTTCTCTTGCACCATGGTGGTAGCGGCCTGATAGATCTCCTCTACCCTCTTCACCTTTTCCTCCATCGGCAACATGGCGTCGACCCAATGGATGAGGGTGCCACGGCGCTCCATTCCTCGGAACCACGTCATCTGGCGCTTGGCAAACTGGTGGATGGCAATCTCTAATTGGCGCACCATCTTGTCGTAGCTGAGCTGTCCGATGACATACTCTGTGACGTATTTATATTCCAGTCCGTAGTAGGTGAGGTCCTCGGCCTTGATGCCGCTGTCAAGCAGACGTTGTATCTCCTCCACCATGCCATGATCGAGACGCTGATGCAGACGGGCGGTGATGCGGCGGCGGCGCTCGTCACGGTCGATGGCCACACCGATGACGACGCTGTTGACGGGCGGCATCGTCCGCAGCTCGGTGGGGTGCTGGAGGTTGTAGGTCTCTATCTCTATGGCACGGATGGCCCGCTGGCATGAGTCCACGTCAGTTTTGTTGTGCATTGTGGAGCCCGTCTGCTGTTTCAGTTTCACGAGCATGTCGGTCAGTTCGTCGAGCGTCTTGTCCTCTAAGCTCTGCCGCAGTTCCGGGTTCTGCGGTACGGGTGATAGCGCATAGCCTTTGAGCACCGCCTCAATATACAGGCCTGTACCTCCGCAGAGGATGGGCAGTGCACCCCGCCGCTGGATGTCGTCATAGGCGCGGTGGAAGTCCTGTTGGTACTGAAACAGGTTGTATTTCGTTCCCGGTTCCGCGATGTCGATGAGATGGTAAGGAACCGGCTGTCCGTCGACGACATAGTCTTCGAGGTCCTTGCCCGTGCCGATGTCCATGCCGCGGTATACCTGGCGAGAGTCGTCGGAGAGAATTTCGCCTCCGAGCACGTGTGCTACGTGTGCGGCGAGGTCAGTTTTGCCCGTTGCTGTGGGGCCGAGGATAGTCAAGAGTTTCTTCATAGTGGTGGGTGGATTCTTATTTATGTTCAGCGAAATGTTTGCATAGGTGGTATTCTATAAAGTATATATCACAAATTATGCCACAAAGATACCGATATTTTTTCAAAGGTGCAATATCTATGGAGAAATAGCGATAAAAAGTTGCGGGTATCATATCTGTATATTTTTCCTTGTGTATTCTGCCGGTGACATCCCAAAAGTTTGGTTGAAGCACTTGGAGAAATAGCTTTGTGTAGAAAAGCCTACCATATACATCACCTCAGATACAGCGAAACGGCCTTGTTTGAGCAACACGGCAGCCCGCTGCATTCTCATCTGTCGGATATAATTTACGGGAGTATAACCTGTGACCGCCTTCACTCGTCGATAGATGAGTTTGTTACCATATCCCGTCAGTTGGGTCAACAGTTGTACATTGAGGTCAGTATCCGCCAAATGATCTTCGATCATTGCAGTGACAGCCTTCACAACTACATCCTCCTCATCATCATTATGAGTGTTGATGACATTCTCTGATTGTATAGAGTTGTCGTTCTCCGTTTTCTCTGTGTTGCTAATCTGTTTTGTCGAGTCATCAGAACGTGTCTCCCGATGATCTACTTTATATCTCAATTGAATAGTAATAATGGTGTGTCTGTCTTCAGTCTCGTCTAAAGAAGCGATAGCATTCATCATGCGCGCACGTTGACCGATAAGTGCAAGATGATTCTCACCGTAAGCCATTAATGCAAAGCGTCGATTGTCCGATGACAGAACCAGTTGTTCCACATCAAGACGAAGTATCGCATATCCATCGTTCTCCACAGCGGAAAGAACAGTGCCACCTTTTACCAATGTGTTGTCGTCAGCAAACTTTATGATAGCGTCCAACAGCCCTAACATGGCGACTACGTCCACTTCCGTTGTCAGTCCGGAGAGACCAGCAGAGACAGACAAGTGGATACCGTGCCCATTCTCATGACAATCAGAGACTATTATTCGGCATAGATCCGTCATATCTAGCCGTTGCATGACTGGTCGAGTAAAGCTGTTGCTTGTTGACAATGGCAGATCCAAGGCCTCTGAGGCCATCAGACATATAGCTGTTCCGTTACGGCGTATAGTGTTTATATCATTTTCATGTTTACCGTGAAAACTAAGATTGAAGGCTGAAGCCAGGATCTCTCCTGCCGATAACTTCAATTTCTCCGACAACGATGCGAAGAACGCCGCGCGCCGTGCACTCTGTTCTATAGCATCATTACGGGCCTGTCGCTCCCGCTGTAGCTCTCTACGTATCCAGATAAAACGCACTCCCCATGCTATCAGTGCTAAGGACAACAGCATATAGATAGTTTTAGCCCACCACATGAGGTACCATGGAGGAAGCACCGTTACCTTCAGACTATAGATCTCTTTAGACGGACGTCCCTGACCATCGACTACACTTACATGCAGCCGGTAGGTGCCATGAGGAAGACCGTTGAACGACACCTGTAAGACTTCTGCAGGTAAGAGCGTCCAATGCTTCTCCACTCCTTCCATCAGATAGGCGTAGCGTGCTGTCAATCGACCACATTGTGGATTGTCGGAGAAAAGAAGCTTGAAGTTGTTCTCATTGCTGTGAAGAGTTATCCTTTTTTCAGCATCGATATATTTCCGGGCTTCATTTATGCACATTTGCCGCCCATTCACCTCTATTCCTGTGAACTGTAATTCACTTTGATTGGCAGTGGCAAGATCCTCTGTGCTGACGGTCATCAGCACATCTTCACCACCAAGCATCACACCTTTATGCCACTTACCAGAATCATCGGTCCATGTCAGTGGTGAAACCATTGAAAATGCATTTATACCATGAAGAGAGAATGCATTGCTGGCTCCATTGGGGCGCAGTATGCAGATATCTTTATTGACAGCTATCCATAATGCACCATCATCAGTGCCGAGAGCAGTAGGTGTCTGACTGTGGTCAGCCATGACGAAGGTGCGCTGGGCATTTAGGTCGCCATGGGCAAAGCGTACCACTTTTCCGGACATGGTCGCCCACACAGAACCATCGGTGTCAGCTATTACCTTATCGATGGAAACTTCTTTCATCACATGACCGACACGCAGTGTAGTGGCATCGATACGGTCGAGACCGGCGCTGTAAGCAGCAGCCCATACACGACCACTCCTGTCAATGGCAAGACTCCCTACATTAATACCAGTCAGCGTGTGGCCAAGATGTGCGTCTGCTCGTACGCGGCCTTGACTGGAAAGAAGTCGCTGATGGTCAATAATGAATATTCCTCCGGCATAGGCAGATACCCAGCAACGGCCCTTTCTGTCCTCAACAATATCGTACGCCCATGTAGCATCGTAATGTCCTGTGCCATCGGTGAGCAGCACATTGTGAGTAGTGCCATTCTTAGGGTCAATGATGAATAGTCCATGATCGGTGCACGCAATGATGGTACCATCGGACAAACGATGCAGCTTTCTAATGCGGTTGTGCGAGATGTTCCAGCGAGGGTCATCTTGTCGGTACCATTTTGATATTTTCCATCCGTCGGCACTGCAAAACATGCTAATCAAGCCATTGTCTCCTCCTGCCCACAGCGAAAGACCATCATTATCTATATCTATCAACAAGGTTCCAAACGTATTGCCATCACCACTGCCCGTAATGGCAGAAAGATTCCAACAGCGAAATGGCTCGTGAGCTCTATGTATGGATAGCCCGCGGTCTGTGCCAACAAGAAGATTGTTCCATTTATCTTTGGCAAGCGCCCACACGATATTGCTTGCTAACGAATTGTCCATACGTATGTCTTGGCACACACGTGCGACACGCTGCTTGTTCGCAATCATGTATAGTCCATCATCAGTACCTATGTAAAGGGTATTGCCTACTTGACAGAGAGCCTTGATAGAGTTGGAATGCAACGCAGAGACTTCTTTTACAGAACGACCGTCATAATGATACAAAGCGCCCTCTGTCCCTATCCAATAACCACCACCTTGAGCATGAGCCATCGCATTGACTAACGGATGGCTTGCCAGCATACCCGTATCGATAGCTCTTATGCGTCCATTTCGGAAAATGTACAATCCATGCAGCGTTCCTACGAGAAGCCCATGAGGAGTGTCCAGCAATGAGTAGACTTGAGACAGCCGGCGTGCGAGAATTTGTGTCTTTCCAGTCTGTATATTGTAAATGTCCACACCATCGGCACCACCGACAATTATCTTAGAACCTCTCCGTAGCAATGCACGGACACAACGGACACCACCCATGTAAGGGAGTACGTGCAGATTATGCCGCTCAGCAACACGCAGACCACCATCGGTCCCTATCAGAATCTTATCGTCTGTCAGCATTACCGTGTGGATGAGTGTCTGGAGATCGGTATTTTTAAAAAGAGTGTAGTCGCGATAGCCGTCATAAACGACAAGTCCTTTATCGGTACCCATCCATGTCTGTCCCTCGTCATCCGTTGCCATGCACTGTACTACCGATGAAGTGTTAGGCTTGAAATTAACGAATAAAGGTAAGGCGGTGGTCTCGCGGAATTGAGCTGATGCGACCTCTGTTTCTAATATTACGGATAATAGAGTAAAGAGGATATATAAAAGATGTGATTTCGATTGTGTCATATGATCATGCACTTGATTCGTCAGTGCAAAAATAGCAATTTTATCTGATCAAGTGGCATGATCTCTGAAAAAAATAAAAACGGGCAGGACTATATTATTTATAGTCTGCCAGTTTTATATCATCATTGAGCTTGATAAACTCTCACATAGTCAACCTCATAGCGCAACGGAAAATGTACAAGATCCGGCTCGCCACCATTACCTCCTATGGCAAGGTTGAGCAGAATGTAATGCCCAAAGCCATCACGTGTATTAGAAAAGGGATTGCCGAAATCACCGTCCACACCTCGATTATAGGTCTTTGAGAGGTCTACCTCATTGAGCAATTCTCCGTCGAGATAGAGACGGATGAAGTGCTCGTCCCAATCCATCCGCCAGACATGAAACTTTGAGGCCCACCCTGTATCCTTTGCCGTGAAATGAGTGAAAGGTGTCACGCTCTCGTCCCATACGGCAGTGTAACGTTTGTCAGACCCCCAACAAGCATTGGCCAGAATAGAGGGCGCACCATTCTTGATGTAGAACTCCATGAGGTCTATCTCGCCATTCTGTGGCCATTCTCCTTGGTTGCCCAATGTCCAAATAGCCGGCCACGCACCGCGTGTGATGGGGATACGTGCGCGCACCTCCATACGCCCATAACGGAAATGGAAACTCTTCTGCGTGGTCAGACACGATGATGTGAACTTTGCCTCAGGGCGTAAGCAGCGCCAGTCGGTGGATTGCGAATCATAGTTGGGATTGCCGACCTTCTCCTGCCGCCCCTCTATCACTAACAATCCATCCTTCACCGTGGCATTGTCGGGCTGATACCATTGCAACTCCTCGTTTCTCACAAAGCCGTTCTCGTAGATCCATTCGTCGGAAGGCTGTCCATCAACATTAAACTCGTCATTCCAAACCAACTGATAACCAGTATATTCCGTAGGCTTCGTATCTTTAGGCAGAGCTTTTTTAGACGCATCATCACCTGCAACAGAGCCTGGCTTCTCCGTGGGCGTCTGAGACGCTATAGGCGACGCTTCTGCCGATGACTCGTGACATTGGCAGAAAAGCGCCAAACCTAAGAAAGAAAGGATATAAGAGACTTTCATCTTCACATGAATAGGTATTATTTCCACAATTCGTTTTGTTCCAGTTTAGGATTGGAGTCGATATCGGGCTGCGGGATGGGCCATACGTATTCTTTCTCACTACGATAGTTGCGATGTTCATAGGGGAAGTGATAAGTCTTAGCCTCATTGTTCACCCTGTCGACGGCATCCTTAAGGGTATGCCAGCGATAGAGGTCAAACAGTCGCAGACCCTCAAAGGCTGTCTCCACTCGACGCTCATGGCGTACGATGTCCCGAAGTTGTTCCTGCGACAAGCCTGTACCTTCCACGCTTTCCACACTGGGCATGTGAGCACGTGCACGAACCTCATCTATCAGGCGCACAGCCTCATCAAGATTAGTGCCTTTCTCTATCTCAGCCTCTGCCAACGAGAGCAGCACCTCGGCATAGCGGATGATATAGAAATCCTGACCAGAGTCCCAGGAATCAGCATTGGAGAGTGCCGGATTGAAATACTTCATCACATAGATAGTGGAATAGGAGTTGGCAGAACCACCGTAGAGTTTAGAATTTCCATTCCACGACATTCCAGGCACAAAGAGCGTAGCTTTCAGTCGAAGGTCGCGGTTCTCATAGCGCTTGGTGTTCACATTGTCCCAATAGTTGGGTGAGCCATCGGGATAGAAGTCGATGACCCGCTTATCCTGACAGGGCTTGCCGTCAGTCATATAGAATGCGTCGGCCAGGTCTATCGTACCATTCATGGCCTCCAATGGTGCGCCCCAATGACCGCCAATGCCACTTCCCTCATTCTTACCGGGACCTTTATAACTGACTGACATGATAATCTCAGGACAATTCTCATTGGCTTCGGTGAAGAGCTGGGTGTAATCATTGAAGAGACTGTATTTTCCAAGGGCTATCACTTGGTGATAGGCATCAATGGCCTCGTCCCACATATTATTATAGAGCGCTGTACGGCCAAGGATGCTCAGCGCCGCACCCTTCGTGATGCGGTTCGTCTCAGGCGCATCTACAGGCAGAATAGAAGCAGCTGACTTCAAGTCCTCCATAATGGCTTTGACGATGGTTGCCCGGTCTGTCTTCGGAGTATTGGCCTCCTTCATGCTTTGCGGGGTTGTAATAAAAGGAACATCATGGTAAGTCATGGTGAGGTTGAGATACATCAGAGCCCTTATCACCTTTGCCTCAGCGGAATACTGGGCTTTTGAAGCCTCATCAAGGTCAGTGCGCCCCACATTGGCGATGAGCGTATTGCAACGCTTGATAGCTTCATAGTTGGCTATCCACCACTGTTCCACCAAGCGTGACGAACTGGAATGTATGCCATTGGCAATATCCCAACCATTCATCCATCCCGACCAGTTGAAACGACCGCCATTATCAGTCATACAATCCATATTGAGCGGTCCGCAGCCATCCCATTTGCTTTGGTTGGTGGCATCGTTGTAGAGAAAGGGATTCTGCAAAGCATCATAGACAGCGGTGAGGCCCTCATGGGCATCATCAGCTGTCTGCCAGAAGTTACCTGACGATGATGCGGAGAGTGAGGATTTCTGCAGAAAGTCGTCGGAGCATCCTGTGTTGAGCATGGCTCCTGTGAGGAGCGTTGTAATGATGAAAATCTTATAGCGTTTCATAATAGTCTGAAAATTTAGAAGTTAACGTTTACACCAAAGGAAATCGACTTGGTGTTGGGGTGCATATCGCCACGCATGTCACTGCTTGCCTTCTCCGGATCTTTGTTTTCGAGAGAAGTAATAGTGAGCAGGTTGGTGGCTTGGATATAGACGCGCGCCTGACGGATGCCGGCCTGACGAAGCAACGGCAAATCGAAGGTGTAACCCAACTCAAGGTTTTTCAGGCGCAGATAGCTGGCATCGTCAAGCCAGAAAGAGGAATAGCGCTCATTGAAGTTATTGCCCAAACGCGGCATGCTGCCATTGGGATTGTCGGCACTCCAACGGTCAAGCCAACGTGTCGTCATGTTACCGCCATTGGTAATGGTGGCCTGCTCCCAGTTGAAACGGTCCACACCACTCACTCCCTGCCAAAGCATTGAGAAGTCGAGATGACGCCATGAGAGTGCGGCGTTGATAGAATAGGTGAGCTTAGGGAAGGGGTTGCCAATAATCACGCGATCGTTATCATCAATCTTACCGTCATCATTGACATCCTCGTACATGATGTCACCCAACTGTGGGTCCAAGCCATTGGGCTTGATAATCTCACCTTTAGAGTTGATGCGCTTCAAGTCTTCCTCAGTGCGATAGATGCCTATAGCACGCAGTCCATAATACGATCCAATAGGATTGCCCTCACGGTTGATGGTGTTGCCGGAGATATTGTCGATACCATGGTTGTCGATGATTCTGTTTTGCACAGTTGACAGACTTCCACCCACTTGCCAGGTGAAGTCGCCCGCATGGTCCTGATAGTTGGCAGAGAGCTCTATACCTCTGTTTCTCACCTTGCCGGCATTCTGTGTAGGAGCCGCAAGCGCGCCCAGGAAAGTGGTGGGCATGGTGAGCTGCATAAGGATATCGGAAGTCATCTTGTTGTAGTAGTCAAACGTCAACGAGATGCGGTTGCCCCAGAAAGAGGCATCCAAGCCAAGATCCGTCATCGTGGTGGTCTCCCACTTTATATCGCTGTTGGCTACCATATTTTCTGCCATACCGATAGAAGCGGTATTGCCGAAATAGTAGTTGTAGCTGGCTGCCATTGTGGCCTCGTAAGCGTAGTCACCAATCTCCTGATTACCCAATTTACCCCACGAGGCACGCAGTTTGAGATAGTTGAGTACCTTATTTTGTGGGAAGAACTTCTCATTGGTAACAATCCAGCCTCCCGATACAGAGGGGAAAGTGGCATAACGGTGCGACTTGGGCATACGGGATGAACCATCATGACGGATATTGAACTCAGCCAAGTAACGGTCATCATAGTTGTAACCCACACGCCCGAAGAAAGACTGCAAAGAATATTCTGTAGCATCACCCCATGCTTGAGGATTGCGTGTGCCGGCATCAAGCTGGTACAGGTTGTCAGTGGCAAAGCCTTGCTTACTACCGTTGATGGAGCCATCGTGGTTTTCCTGGATGGAGTGACCGAGCAAGGCATTGACATGATGGAGGCCAAAGCGCTGATCGTAACTCAGTATATTTTCATTGAGATAGCCATAGTCTATTTTATGATTGGCAGTGAGCGAGTTGTCGTCACTCTTATAGATAAGGTTGCCCTCGGCATTGTACTTGCGTGACCGCTTGTTATACCATGAGGCATCGTAGACATACAGTTTATAAGCCAGGCTGCTTCGGAACTTCAATCCCTTCAAGAGATTTACTTCTCCATATACCTGTCCGTCGAAGCGCCACCCAGTCTGCTTGTCGTGCACCTGCGACATCATCTCGATAGGATTCTTGAACTTGGAGAAACTGATGTCAGAGCCGTCCTGATTGCCATAGTGGCCATTGGAATACATCACAGGAACGGTAGGACGGGTGAACCAAGTGAGTGAGCGCATCAGTCCGTTGTCGCCCCCCATACCACCATTGGCCGTGATATTCTCTTTAGAGCCGGAGAGATTCAGTCCTATCTTGACCCTTCCAAGTTCGGCATCAGTATTGGAGCGGAAATTGAAGCGTTCATAGCCCGTATGCTCCATGATGCCTTCTTGCTTCAAGTAGCCTACCGACATCATATAATGTGCCTTGTTGCTGCCACCGCTCACCGACAGGCTGTGCTGCATCATAGGTGCTGTGCGGAACAGGGCATCCCACCAGTCGGTGTTGGCAAAATGATCAGGGTCAGAGCCGTCGCGCAGCTTGTCGAGCATCTCCTGAGTGTAAGTCTGCGTATTGTTCGACTCATTGTACATCTTTGCCCATTCATAGGAATTGACATACTTAGGTTTGACCGTTGCAGACTGAATAGAATAGCTGCCATTATAGCTGATGCTTGGAGCCGTGTTACCACCACGCTTGGTAGTGACGAGAATGACACCATTAGCAGCACGCACACCATAGATGGCAGCCGATGCGGCGTCCTTAAGAACAGATATGTTGTCAATGTCGCCAGGGGCCAGCTCTGCCAACTGCCCGATAGGAGCTTCCACTCCGTCAATAAGAAGCATAGGATTGTTATTGCCAAAGGTTCCAACACCACGGATTCTGATTTCCGGAGAGTCGGCTCCGGCCTGACCACCATTACTCGTGAGCGTCACACCCGGCAAGCGGCCCTGAAGTAAAGCTGCCGTGTTGGCTACAGGGATAGAACTGATTTCCTTACTCGACACGGAAGCAACAGAACCCGTAAGGTTAGCTTTCTTCTGTGTTCCATAGCCCACCACGACGACTTCACTGATACTCTTGTTTTCAGGAGTAAGATGCACAGAGAGATCGCCAGAGCCAATCTTGGCCGCATATTCTTTATAGCCAAGATAAGATACTTTGACTTGCCCAGCATTAGAGGGTACACTGACAGAGAAATGTCCATCAAGATCGGTGACGGTGCCATTATGGGTACCGGGCACCTTTACGGTTGCGCCTACAAGAGGCTCTCCATTTTCATCAAGCACGGTTCCCTTCACTGTCTTTTGGTTTTGAGCAAGAATTGAGGATGGCATGAGTAGAGCTGCCACCGTCATCCCCGTCATCAATGATTTAGGGTTGATAAGATTTGATAATTTGTTAGTCATGAAAGTTGAATATGTAGATTTGTAATATTATTATTGCTGCCCAAATGTTTTAGCTATTTTCATCCAATTGTTTGATGTATTTATATTGAAATATCGGTCTTGTGTATTACCGTCTATAATTTCTCGAGCAGTCCAAGTGGAGTCAGAGAGAAAATAGAACTTACCGGTCTGGTTACGACAAAGATAGGTATTAAGATAATATTTTGTGGATTCTTTCGCAGCCTGATGCATAGGAATGATCTGCCAATGACCGAATCCGTCATCGGTAAAATCACCGGTAATATAGCCTTTGGCCGATGAACCTGCTTTGTACATATCAACCTCAAATGTTACCTTCACATTGTAATCTCCGTAAGCTTCAATAGCAGAGTGAGGCAGAAGATCATTATTGAAATCAAAAAAGGTCGCGTTTTCCCAATTAGAGCCAACTCCCCAAAGTGTTTTATTTGTGGCGGACACCCAAAATGGTTCCCATACAGAGAATCCTGCACCACCATTATTTTTTAGAGCTTCCTTAATCTCTGTAACATAATCTTTCTGAAATTGTGGAGATGGTACATCTGGATACCCTGTGCACATTTTACTCATGAGGTTATGATTGTTATCATTCCAGGCACGAGTCCATATTTGGCTTGTCTCTGCTACGAAAAGGTGCGTTCCATACTTAGTATGTAACGATGAAGCAAAGTTGCCAAGATCATCAGGAGTATATCCTTGCCATTGAGGATAATAAGATACCCCAAACAAATCAAAATAATTGAGCCCATATCTTTTATGTCTGGCTAACCAAGTTGCAGCACTTCCTGGATCTAATGCCACATGGAGCATTGTCTTAATTTGTTTTCCATACTTTGCATTGAAATCAGACACAGCTTTAAGACCAGCATTAAACAACTTTACATTTCGAGCATAATTGACTGGTTTTAAATCGTTATTGTTTGTCACCATTATATTAAAATTGGTCTCATTTCCTATCTGAACAATAATAGGTAAAAGGCCAACAGAGTTAAGGTGTTCAAGAGTGCGATAGGTGTAATTATAAACAGAATCAGAAAGCAATGACGAGTATTTAGCAACACTTTTCCATGCCATAGGGACAATATTCTGTTGCGGATCTGTCCATGTATCAGAATAGTGAAAATCAAGTAGTACTTCAAGGCCAGCTGCTTTTGCACGTCTCATACTGCGCATCACATCATTTAATGTAGAGTAGGATGTCCATGACGGATTATGCCATAGGCGAAGACGAACTATATTAGCGCCATAGCTATGAAGCAAGGTAAAAGGATCTATATCAACACCATCCTTATGGTATTTCACGCCTACATCTTCGAGCTCATTAACGTAGGATAAATCGGCACCTTCATAAAAAGTATATGTTGAAGTTCGTGTTTCTGCTGTAGATTCCGTTGTAGAATAGGTGGTAGACGTGTTAGACAAATAGTCTGCTTGATCTTGGCAGCCTGTTGCGATCATTAATAACAGCGCAAGGCTTAAGAGTATTAGCACATTGTAATTTTTCATTTTTTGATTTAGTTTTTATTTATGGAAGTACCATTGGTTTAAATGTGCTTGCAAAGTTAGGAAGAATACATGATGAGGGGCATAACAAATCGGACAAATGCTATAACGTTTTGGACAAACTTGACAAAACAAGCATGTAACAAGAAAAAAAGCTTCGTATAACTCTTATTTAAAAGGAGCAAGACCTATAATAGTGGTAAACAGTTGCAGACATCGGTAAGAAAGATTTTCTTTGCATTCTTTGTGGAAAATAAGCAATGATATGGAAAGAATCTGCTCATAATTGCGTGAATCTCCTCGTATATTCTTATGTCATCTATAAAGATTCATAGGTTCTATAATCTTCCAGTCGTTGATGGTTCGCTCCTCCGACGAGAAGTTAATGCCCACCTTCACGATCTTGCGGCCGTCGGCCTCGTAAGGGATGGCATAGCCGCGGTCGTCTATCTGCCGGAGTGCGTCGTCGACGTTGCCGTCCATCTTCAGCTCCATGACATAGACGCAACTGTCGGTCTTGAGCAGGATATCCATGCGGCCTTTCGCTGTGCGTACCTGTGCATAGACATAGAGGTTGAGGAACGAGGACATCACGTAGAGCGTGGCGGTGAAGTGGTCTTCCCGTGCGGGTGCGCGAGAGAAGCACAAAGTTGTTCTGTGCGGCCTCGTACATCAGCCGCGTCTTGCCGACATAGAGAAAACCGCCGGTGCGCAGCTTCTCAAAACTCTGTATGCCTACAGGATACTTTACCATCGTTGATTCGTTTTTTATTCTATTTGCAAACTTACATAAAAAAAGGGAGACCCGCAAGTAGGATCTCCCGTTTTTTATGTAAGCAGATTCATAATTTATGTTTTATAAAGCAGCTGTACAGGTAATATGTACCAATAGCTCCTGCCATCAATAGCAAAACCCGTCGGACGGTTATTTGCCGTTGCAGACAAGGCGGAGAATCGTCTTGTTGCGTTGTTCCCGCTTGGCATCCTGCTCCACGAAGCTGTTGACATCGAGTTGCAGGATGGGCTCCACCTCCTTGCCATTGGTCGCAGGCCAACTGACGAGACCGAGACCATTGGGATTACCCGTCTTGATGAAGTTGGCGTAGTAGTTGCTGAACTGATCCGACACCCAGTAGTCATCGGGTTGCCAGTCGTAGACGCGGTTGGTGGGCAGCGTGCCCATGGCGTACTCGATGTCGGCAGAGTGTACGGCACCCTTGGCCTGCGGCATAGTCGGCTGACCGTCCTTGGCATCCTGCACACCGCCTGCGAGTCCGGCCACCTTACCTTTCAGGGCCATTGCCGGACGTGGATGGCAATAGCGATAGCGGTAGACAGGTTGTCCGCCCGTCTGTGCATGGACATAGCCCCACTGCCATGTAGAGAAGTCGAGGAAGAGATCTGAGGCCAAGTCGATGCCGGGACGTCCCTTTAAGTCGGCTTGCGTCTCTATGCCATAGAGCGGAAAGATGGAGTCGGTGGCTGCGCCATATACTTGCTGTGCCATCGCCTTGGCCTGGTCTACGGTGGCGGCAAAGAGTGTCATCTCCTGATTGTTACCACCCAAGAGCAAGGGCACGTGAGCCTGGCGGCCCTCACGGAATGTGACGGAAGGCTGCTCGGTGAAGAAGCGTCCGTCGATGCACGGCGTAGGCATACTGCGGTAGTGAACTTTCTTCATCAATTCCTCAGCAGGCATGGCGCGCAGTGCCTTAAGGTTGCGGCATCCAGCTTTTGCCATCATCTTTTTTCCCTCAGCCTCAGCCTCTTTCAGTGTGGGCAGTGGGCGGAAGCCTAAGATGGAACCGCTGGAGCCAATAGCTTGGGCAAAGAGGTCTTTACTCATCGGTGAAGCCATCAGCGCGCTCACCGAGACAGAGCCCGCTGACTCACCCGCAATGGTGATGCGATTGGGATCACCGCCAAAGGCTGCAATATTGTTTTTCACCCACTGGATGGCAGCCGCCTGGTCCATGAAACCATAGTTGCCGCTGCCTTTACCGCCGCTCTCCTTGGAGAGTTCGGGCAGGCTGAGGAAGCCGAAGATGCCCTCGCGGTAGTTGGCCGTGACGACGATGACGCCCTTGCATGCCATGGACTGCCCGGCATAGCGTGGCTCACTGCCACTTCCGGCCAGCAGTCCGCCGCCATTGAAGTAGATCAGCACGGGCAGCTTCTCCTTCATCGTCTTGGCTGGTGTCCAGATATTCAGATAGAGACAATCCTCGCTCATCTCCTTCGTACCGAAGTTCATGTCGCCGAAGAGCGCCTCCTGCATAGGATTAGGACTAAACTGTGTAGCCTTTCTCACACCCTGCCAGTCTGCTACGGGCTGCGGTTCACGCCAGCGGAGGTTGCCGACAGGCGGTGCGGCGAAGGGCACGCCCTTGAAAATCTTCACGCCCGAGGAGTCGGTACCGGCAAGAGTTCCCTCGGCGACGCGCACATTGACCAAGTTTTGGCTGCTCAGGCCTAAAGCCAGGAACAGCGAGGCAAGCGAGAAAAAGATTCTTTTATTCATGTATATAAACGACTTAGGTTTGTTTCTACAAAATTACGAAATACTTTTCTCTTCTCCAACAGATAGGCGGAAAAACATTGTGAAGGCCTTCCCGGCTACGCTTTTGCAGGCGTTGCACGTGACGGGAAGGCAGAGATGGTCATCGTTTATCATGTGATGCTATATATAAGGCGTAGATGACTATTGAATGACATTCTTTCCTGGCTTCAGCGTCGTGGTCTGTTCTTTCCATACAAAGGTGCCGGAGAGACCGGCGGGCAGCGTGATGGTGGCACGGAGCTTCCCTTTGTTGTGCGTTTTTACTTTAGCTTTAGCGTATAGTACAGGGAGATGGCCACACCTATTAATATAGCGGCTATGGAAGCTTCGGGGCCAAAGGAACCGCCTGTCAGCCATGTCGGACCGAAGAGACGTGACGTGATAATGGGATGTTGGATAAACGCCCCGGAAACCGGACAGCCGAAAACGTATCCTTCAAGATAGTTCCATGCCCAGTGCATCCCTATCGGTGCCCATAGCGATTGGTAATATCCATAGGCTACGCCTAACAGCCATCCCGACGTGACAGCAATTGCCAAGGCCGACCAAACATTTGCCCCATCATTGAAAATATGAGCAAAGCCAAAAAACAGTGCCGAAACGATCAAAGCCCAAATCATGCCTATTCTGTCGCAAAGTAGTCTGAAGGCGATTCCTCGGCAGATGATTTCCTCTCCAATGCCGACGATGGCAAACAGCAGCCACCCGTAGAGCAGGTTCTGTATGTCGCAGCTGATCTTCTGTGACTGATAGACGTTCAGACAGTATAGGCTCGCCATGATGGCTCCAAAGAAAGGAATGGATACGCCCCATCCTGTTAACAGCATCTTGACATCATGTCGCGGCGTGGCAAATATCTTGGCTTTAACTCTGGTATACATTGTAAGAAACTTGGGCACAGTGGATATTTTCCGTGTATCGGATATTAGGCTTCTGGTTACAGATCCGTAGTGTCGAGAGGTCATGGCTCAAGGCAAATAGCTCTTTAACCAAAACCAGGGAAAGCCTTCCATCTTGGCTTTTTGTTAGAGTCAGAAACCTTTTCTGTTGCTTCTATCATAGGCTTGTTGTCTTAAGAGCAAAGCCATTTGGTGTCAGTACTACGGCCAGATTACTCCAGTACTAAACCGAGATTACTTCAGTACTACGGGCAGATTACTCCAGTACTTCACCGTAGTACTCTGTCGGTTCCGCCGCTGTCTTCCGACTATACCGCCGCTGTCTTCCGCTTATAGAGGGCTTCGAATCACTCACTCTTGTAGTTAAGGGCTTCAATCTCGTTGTACGGGGCTTCCATATCTCGTGTTAGTTGTAGTTTCGGTCTCGTTGCGTAGGATGCTGTAGGATGCTGCTATGCAGCGATGCCCTTGCTCATGTCTCACAGTCTTCCACCCTTCTTTCTGTCTAAGAAAGAAGGCGCACCTAATAAGCCCTGTGTTTTGGGAAGAGAGCTCATGAACATGATACCTATTACAAAAACACACAAAACACTTGCTGTGTGCTGTGTCTTTTCCTGATTTTGGTTCAAAAAAACTATTTTCCTTGAGCTATGCACCCCTCTAACCAACTACAGATCTGTAACCAGTGAAGTAGACTAACATCCGACCCACGGAAAATATCCGCTGCGCCGTTAATTCTACCATGTTTTTAACTGCTTAAAATGAAACAATGTTATACAAGTTGTCGACTTCTTGTGATGCAAAGGTAAGAAGACATAAAATAAGTAGAGAATAATAGCACTAAAAATGTATGCTGCGTTCAAGAAATTCGGACGGAATCTTCTCTTTCTATTTTAGGATGGCAATAACAGCACCTATAGCCCCGCTACAGACACCGGTCCAAAAAGCACACTTAAAAGCAATAGTAAATCGCTGCCAAAAGATATTGTTCCTATTCATCTGTTGTCTTGTTGTTTTTATTTGTTTTCTTTATTCATTTATATTTAGGGAGAGCTTCCGTTACGCAATCTTTTCTCTTTATGCAAGCAAATGTAGCGAACTCCGTTGCGATAGAACTTATTATTTTATGCCATGGTTTGATTGCTGCGTTTTTGCTTTAGCTTTAGCGTATAGTATAGGGATATGGCCACACCTATTAATATAGCGGCTATGGAAGCTTCGGGACCAAAGGAACCGCCTGTCAGCCATGTCGGACCGAAGAGACGTGACGTGATAATGGGATGTTGGATAAACGCCCCGGAAACCGGACAGCCGAAAACGTATCCTTCAAGATAGTTCCATGCCCAGTGCATCCCTATCGGTGCCCATAGCGATTGGTAATATCCATAGGCTACGCCTAACAGCCATCCCGACGTGACAGCAATTGCCAAGGCCGACCAAACATTTGCCCCATCATTGAAAATATGAGCAAAGCCAAAAAACAGTGCCGAAACGATCAAAGCCCAAATCATGCCTATTCTGTCGCAAAGTAGTCTGAAGGCGATTCCTCGGCAGATGATTTCCTCTCCAATGCCGACGATGGCAAACAGCAGCCACCCGTAGAGCAGGTTCTGTATGTCGCAGCTGATCTTCTGTGGCTGATAGACATGCAGGCAGTATAAACTTGCCATGATGGCTCCAAAGAACAAGACCGACACTCCCCATCCTGTCAACAGCATCTTGACATCATGTCGTGGCGTGGCAAATATCTTGGCTTTTACTCTGGTATACATCGAAAGAAACTTCCTGAACGAAAGCAACAGTACCCAACAAGCAACCAGCGCAATTGGAATCTTTGCATAGATGGTGTAATTCATCATCAATATGGCTTCGAAAAAGCCCATGATGAACAGAAAGCAGACGATACCTATGAAGAAAAAACATATCCATTCATAGAAGTCCATCTTGTTTTTTTTGTTGTTCATATACAGATAGATAAAACATTCAAAAGATGAACCTCCCTGTAGAATTCTACAAAGAGGTTCATCTTTATTTGTATGGCATCACAGAAGCCTGAAATTTATTATGGTTCATAGAATTGTACTGTCCTTGGAAGCAATAGCCTAACAGCCAAGTGAACCAGTTGCCGGCATCGATGGTTTTCATCTCTTTTTCTGTAAGTTCTCTCATAATTTCCTTCTCAACTGATTTTACCACTGACTATTAGCAGCCTTTCTGCCTTTTTGGAAATCTGCTGCTGATTGTTTGGGGTTGCAGATAATATCACCCACTAGTGCATTCAGCACATACTTTGCAAAAGTCACAAGCCAATGACCGCCACTGTTCTCTCTCATTTCTTGATCAGAAAGAGGAACGATTACTTGATTTTTTGTCATTTTGTAATAATAAAGTTAATATTTATTGTTGTTGATAAGCATCTATATTTCATACTTTATGCTTTCGTTGCAAATTTTGTTGCACAAAGATACTTAATAAAGCTGTGTTTGACAAGTATATTCTAACAAAAAGACTGTTCCATACAAGGAAATCGGACGGAACGAAGATGACCGCTCCCTAATATGTTCATTTCATGCTCTCCAAGATAACTAACCTTTATCTCCATGTCAAGATTGAATCGATTATCATAATAGAATGTATGCTTACATCGGTTGTAACTGATTTCAGCTCCCATATTTTTCAATTCTTGTAGCATGTAATACAGTACTCTCCGCGAGACACAAAGAGTCGACGCAAACTCATCCGGAGAGCCAGTTTGCTGACTGAATATCAACTTATGAATTTTGTGGATCCTTTTTAAATCTTCTATCACATACATGATTTCCTGTCTTTTTAGTCAATTTCATCACTCTGGTTACTCCACAGGTTACGGTAGAGCTCCGAAGTCTCAATCAGCCAATATATAAAGGTATCGATGCCTATAATCAAGTACCCACCGCTTGCCTTGAAGAAATTCGGTATTTATGCGGGGATATCTATATCCGCCTTCCCTTGGCTTGATAAAATCCACATAGAAATGAAGCTTCGATATTTCTACCGGCAGATTTTTACACAGTCCGACTCTATTGTTATAAGTTAGTTTTTGAGCAATATCCGCGTGCTTTATTACTATCGTATCATTTGCACTTACACCAAAATCAGTGGTTAGTTCATTTCGAGTTGCTCCTGTATCTAATAATATGTGAGTACTATGTCCTCCTATCTTTCCCTTAAAATAAATATGATTCATAGCAGCGTCTGTATAGTTCTTAGAATGGAGAGTGACAGCCACATGATCAGGAACAACGACACACGGCATGATTTTCTTATTTATCATATCAAACATCCACATACCTCTCTTTAAAAGATCTCCACCAACAATGAATTTAGGTGCAAATTGTTGGAACTTCCCTGCTAAATCTACTACAAAACACCAAACCTTAGGATAACAAACTCCTGCAATGGAAAGACTGTCTAAATAAAAATAGGACGATTTAATATTTCTTCCGTATGTGCTTCCCATACTTCTATCACCATCCACACTTTTGATATGACATGAATCGATTGCAAAAGTAGAATCTATCATACAGACAGACGAGCCTGTGTCAATCATTGCCGAGACTTTATGTACTAATCCACCATCTGATAAAGCCGCATCAGTATACATCAAGTTATTTTCAATCCTTAATTGAGATTGAGCCAGAGTTTCGGAAGTTAGGGCAAAAAAAATCAAACTCATTAAAAATTTTAAAAGATTCATTCCGTGATTGTTTTTTATCTCAAGATATTTGATAATTAATAAAGGATTGCTTATGTGACAAAGCAATCCTTCATTAAATTGTTGTTAGATGTTCACGCTAACTCCACCTTCGATTCTACAATTAGGATCACCTGAAGTTTTAGCGAATACGTGTTTTTTTAGCCACTTCCAAGCCATAGCAACCCAGGTTTCTCCACCAAACGTTGCTTTCATTTCTTCTCTCGTAAGAGAACGCATTACATTTTCTTTCATTGTTCAGTTTCTTTTAGTTTTTATTTTTGTAAGTCACCGGTGTTTTACCCGTACAAAGATATTTAAAAAAGTTGCACATGACAAATAGATCCATATAAATCTACTGTTCCGTACAAGAAAATAGGACGGAACGAAAATAACCGCTCCCCAATATATTCATCTCGTTCTCTCCAAGCCAACTCACCTTTATTTCCATATCAAGATTGAATCGATTATCATAATAGAATGTATGCTTACATCGGTTATAACTTATTTTAGCACCCATCTTCTTTAATTCACGAAGAATGTAATACAATTCACTCCGAGAAACACAAATTGTATCAGCGAGTTCGTCAGGCGAACCAGTATTCTGATTGCTTATTAACTGATGTATCTTTTGCAATCTTTTCAAATCATCAATGAAGTTCATATTGCTTAAATTTTTAGTCAATTTCGTCGCTTTGGTTACTCCACAGGTTACGGTAGAGTTCCGAAGTCTCAATCAGTTCTTTGTGAGAGCCCTCTGCGACCACCTTGCCTTTGGCCAACAGAATGATATGTTGTGCATCCTTTATCGTGCTGAAACGGTGAGCAATGGAAATGATGGTCTTGCCCTGTAGTGACAGTTGGCGGACCATCTGTTTGACATATTTCTCAGACAGAGTGTCTAATGAAGAAGTAGCTTCGTCAAAGACTATGATGTCCGGGTCTTTGTATAAAGCGCGAGCGATGGCTATGCGCTGTCGCTCACCACCGGACAGCGATGCCCCGTGCTCTCCGATATAAGTATTGATGCCGTTGGGCAAGCCATTGATAAAGTCGGTAAGTCCAAGTTCAGCAATAAGGTCTGACACTTTGCGGACATCAGGGTTGAGGTCGCCAATTGCGATGTTCTCAAGCACAGTGCCTTGAAAGAGTTCTATCTGCTGTGGCACGGAGCCGATATGCTTTCTCAGACTCGTATTAGAGATTTGTGCCAAATCGTATCTGCCGATAAGAATACGTCCTTCGTTAACAGGGTAGATGTGCTGGAGCAAAGATGCCAGCGTCGTCTTTCCGGAGCCACTTTCTCCAACGATGGCTGTAGTTTCGCCTCTATGAATGGTAAGATTCAGCTCGTCGAACACGTCTTTGCGAGTACCATACCTAAACGCCACATGGTCAAAGACGATGTCGCCTATCATATCACTCTCCAGTTCTACCTTCCCGCTCTCGTCCTCTTCCTGCTCCAAATCCATAATCTGAAACAAACGGTCTGCGGCAATGTTGGCATCTTGCAGTTGCTGATTGGAAGATATTAGCGATTGCAGCGGACTTAGCACATACCCAATAATCGAATAGAACATCATCAACGTTCCGGGACTGATTTGCTTTTCGACGACAAAGCTGCTTCCCACCCACAATACTGCAATGGTGACAGCGGTAGACACGAAGTTCAGACCGTTTGCTGTGGCTATGCCCCCATAAGATGCAGAATACGTGTCATTGAGTAGCCGGACAAACCTATTCTCTGTCTTTAGATTTGCGAAATCTTCTAGACCGAAACGCTTGACCGTGACAATGGCGTTAAGCGACTCGACCAAATGGGATTCCAAGTCAGCACTCTTTTCCATTATCTTCCTCATAAACCTTTTGTTCAGGCGGTTATATCCAACAAATATCAGTAAAAAGAACGGGGTCGCGCACAAAGTCACGAGTGCCAGCTTCCATGAGAATATCAGCATGACAGTAAGGGTGACGATGAGGATCATCACGTTGACGACTACATTGAGAAACACGTCATTGATAAAAGTCCGTATCTTCACAGCATCATTTACGCGTGAGATGATTTCACCGACACGCATGGTGTCGAAGAACTGCTGGGGAAGTTTCAGGATATGCTTGTAATATCCGAGAATGAGTGAGGCATCAATACACTGTCCTGTCTTCAAAGCTAATATGCTTTTTGTCGCTCCTATGAATGTTTGAAGAATGAGTATGATGATCATCGTCAGACTCATCATACGGAGCAAATTCATATTGCCGTCTACAAGGACATAGTCGGTAATCTTGCCCACATAAACAGACGTAGATAATCCGAGAATACTACAGGCAAGCGCTCCAAAGAAAGCCTCTGTCATTACCCTTCGGTGAGGGGTGAGCAGAGAGATGAATTTAGAAAAGTTGCTCGTTGCCTCCCTCCCCACATGAAAAGTATGATTGGGTTGCATGAGCACAAGTATGCCAGTCCACATCTCCTTGAAATCATCTATGCTTTTCTTATGCATCGCGCCATCTGCCGGATCCATGTAAACGACATGTTTGTCATTAACATGATAGATGACAACAAAGTGAAGAAGCACTTTGTTCACCACAACGTGTGCGATTGCGGGAAGAGGAATCATCTTCAATGCCTCCGGCTTTGCTTTCACACCTTTGGTACTGAACCCCAATTTCTCAGCAGCTTTGACAAGCCCAAGGATGTTCGTCCCTTTCTTGTCGGTATAAGCATACTGGCGTATTCTTGCAACAGGGTATAGGAGTCCATAATATGCACATATAGAAGCAATGGATGCGGCACCGCAATCAGTAATATCCTGCTGCTTGATTTTTATATGTGAGTTCATAACGTGTTTTCTTACTTCGCTTTATTACTTGGATATTGTGTCGGATTCACCCAGCTGTCCATTGATTGGTATAGCAGGTCAAACAAAGATTTTTTTGTAACCATAAAGCGAACAACTGCTGTCATTCCTTTTTTGATGTACCCCCGGTGGTGAGTATTATAATCTGTAAGATAATTCTTGCCTAATCTTACGCGAACCTTGAATAAATAATTATTGTTTTGGTCAACAACATAATCTGACGATACACTTTCTACCTTGCCTTCCAACATACCCCATTCATTATAGTTGAGCGCGTCGATTTGAATCTTTTCTGTCATATTCGGTCTGATGAATGCTATATCTTTCGGTTTTACAAAAGCCTCAACATAGAGAGGAGCCTTTGGACTGACGACAGCTAGGTTTGTACCTGCTTGGACAGGTATGCCCGGATAGATGCCACTAAAGTTTTCGATAGTTCCAGAAACCGGTGCCCTCAAAATGAGCATATGCTTATCACTGGTGTCCCCTTCTATATTTGAGCGCGTTTCACGTATCTGTTGGCGCAGATTGTTCAAGTCTGTTTCCCAAGAAGCGCGTTTGTTTTCTACCAGTGTTTTCAGTTCATTCTGCTTGTCAAGATATTGATAATAGTATTTTTCGTACTCTTCCTCGCTTATCAGTTTGTCGTCATACAGCATTTTGTTGCGTAGCCACTCCGTTTTCAAGTGTCGTATATCAGTCTTCATCTGTGCACACTGAGCTACCATGCTGTAATATTCCTGTTCGCGATTAGAGGATTTAAATTTCGACGGACAACTGCCTTCGGCAAGATACTCAAGGTCATGGCATTGGTTTTGGAAATCACTTTGCTGCGCCTTCTGGTAGTTTATCTTTGTGTCTGTATTGTTAGTCCGGAATTTCAAGATGGGCTGTCCCTTAACAACAGCATCCCCCTCTTTGACATAAACATGATCCACTATCTCGGTTACCGGGGCAACGATTGTACCTCTTTCGGTCTTGGGCCTGACATATCCCGTCCCCTCAACAGAAATATCGACATAAACAAACGGCAACAGCACTATGCATGCCATTATGAAGACAATAGCAACGACGTAAATGATATTAGATTTGGCTTTACGCCGTGAAAGATAGTTCTCAAGTGAGTCGTTAATCCATTCACTTGGAAGTATTTGAGAATGATCCACTGTATCGTTATCTATTTATGTTGATTTCTATGTCTATGTCAAAGCTATTCTCATAATAGTAGCTGCCTCGACATCTGTCATATTTGATTTCTGCACCAATTTCTCTTAGCATCTCAAGGTCATTGTATAGTTGTCGCTTACTGATATTTAAACGTTGGGAAAACTCATCGGGACTGCCTGTTGACTTCAAGGTTATCAGGTAATTCATCCGATTGATCCGATTCAAATATTTAAAAAGCAATTGCATAATACTAATTAGATTTCTCTTGGATTTTTGTACAACTTGAGTAGATAGCACTGGTAGTAGTAATCTAAAAGTGCTTGCAAGCGATTGCTCTCTGCTTCCAGCAATTTTACTTTGCTGTCATCAAATTCAAACAATGTGGCCTTTCCGCATTCATACTTCTTCGTCATCAGCTTGAATGATTCTTGGTTGCTATTTACAGCAGCGGTGTAACTTGTAATTTTTGCATAGGTAGTCATTGCGCGAGCATGGATTTGCGCGATTTTATGATAGATGTCATCCTCGGCTTTTTTCAGAAGAACTTCATTTCTATCTTTTTCAATATGAGCTTGCCGTATACTGTTTCGTGTTTCGAAGCGGTTAAACAAAGGAATGGTAAGTTGTAACTGGATTTCCTGGCAAAAGTTATTCTTGAGTTGGTTACCAAAAGGCCTGTTGTCTAAGCCGTTAGTCCTATAGTAATTTGTTCCAATCCCACCTATTAATGCCAATTGAGGATAGAGTGCAGACCGGCACATCTTTATTTTGTCTTCAGAACTGGATATGGAGGCTTTCTGCGACTGTATTGTTGGGTAATTATTGAGGGCATCAGCAAAAATGGACTCTACGTTGTCTGGCATCATAAGGAGCAGAGCCTCCTCTTTCGGCTTAACGATGGAAAAGTCATCATAAGTCTCTAAATCCATTAACTGACAGAGGCTAAGTTTGTCAGTAGAGAGTTGATTTACTTTCTCAGTTGCGTCCGCTATGCTGTTTTGTAAAGTTGCACGTTGTTGGACGACATCCACATAACTGATTTTGCCATGTTTCAGAAGGCCTTGCAATCGTAAGGTCTGTAATGAGTCAATTGCAACTTGGCGTTTAGATATTTCTAAAAGTTGCATGTCCATAAGAACCTGCAAATAGGCTTCAACGACATTCATGATGAGTGTCATCTTGGTGTCGGCTAAGTTATGTTCTTCAACAAGAACTAAATCCTTTGCCATCCTTCTTTTGTATCGAGAACAGAATCCGTCAAATAGATTCATTTTGCCCGTAAGCGAAATAGAGGTCTGTCCTGTATTTGTATCGGTATAAGTGTTTTCGTATGTCAAACTTCTGCCAAAAGTATATTGTTGGGAAGCTGATGCTGATATTCGTGGAAGCCATGAATTACATTCTGTGTTCAAGTCAACATTCTTGCTTTTCACCGACAGTTCTTGTATACGCACCTCAGGGCTATGTTGCAGGGCATAGTCTACACATTCTTCTAATGTCCATTTGTGTGCTGTCGGTATGGCTGAACTGGACAACCAGCAAAAGGAGATTATCATAGAAATAACAACGCCTTTTGATTTTAATATATTGAGGAACATTTTTTACATAGTCGAAGTTAGTTGTTGCTTTGACGATCCTTTTTATTATCATCAAAGCAACAAGTCCGCCTCTTGAAATCGTGAATAAAGCATCAAGAATGGGTCATGGTTGCCATTCTCATTCAAGACATTCTACGCATCGAATTGCCCGACATAGGTTGCATTACCCAAGACTACGTCTAGAGTGTAATAGCCTTCTTTTAGGTTTCCAATGTCCAAGGTAACAGCACCACCATTAACTATAGGGGATATCGTGTACCCTACGACATTTCCCTGTGAATCACTTACGTAAATCTGAACGTTACCGGTATAGGCAGATACGTTTAAAGTTAATTTACCATTTTCGTAATCAGCAGACACGCGAGTTGCAGATGGCGCACGCAATCTTCTGTGTTGGAAAGTTGATCTGGCCCTAATCATTATAGGTCTTGACATTGCAGGCATCATGCCTGATGCTAACAGCAGAAACAAAATAAGGATTTTCTTTTTCATCATGATATTTTTGTTTGTAACTGCAAAGTTAGGCCGAAAAAGCGGAGTAGGCAAAGGAGACAGGTCTAAAAATGCTAGCCGAATAGATTTGGCATAATCACCTGTTCTTCAATACGTTTTAAGTTTTATGCAATATAATAATGGTCTAAAAAATCAAAAGAAGATCTATTCTAATAATCTTCGATGAACTTTTTTGCAGACGTGGGGCTATCTTTCAAGCCTAATTTCTCCTTAATGAGGAATAGCTTTTGCTTGACTGATTTGGGTTCGATGTTATAAATCTGAGCAATGGCAGAATATGGAAATTTCAATCTGACGAGCATAAGAAATTTGATATCCTTCGGTGTCAAAGCGGGGAAGTCTCTTTTCAATCTTTCCACAAACTCGTTGTCAGAACTATTCAGAAAGACTTCAAGTTCTTCCCAATCAAAATCAGACAGCAAAACCTGCTTGGCCATGCCAGTTTTCAACGATTCCAATTTGTGTAATATGCTAATCTTACGCATAAGGAAATTACGCATTGTGGATATTTGCGTGCTTTGATGCTCTATTATCAAGCGCTTGCGCTCTTGCTGTTCTTCATTAAGTCTTTGCATTTGCGCTCTTCTATATCTTGAAATATACAATATGAATGCGATAATAATTATCGAGACGATAATGATGCTAATAATGGTCCATGTTTTGAATCGGCTTTCATTTTGTTCCCTTGCTCGTTGCCGCTCTTTCCTTATTACCTTATTATAATATGCATCTTTTGCTTTCGCATTAGCAGAATTCATGGATTCGAGTGCTGCCACTAGAGAATCTTTATATACATTTGCCTTCTGCAAATTGTTTTTCTTCAAGGCCATTGCGTAAAGTAAAGAATATATAGAACTTCCATATTGAAGATACTCCCGTCTTGAAATCGATTTTATCAGTCTTTCAGACGCTTGTAAAGAATCAACATCACAATACGCCCATGCCAGTGACAAGACCGATGACGTATCATGCTTTTTCTTGTACAAAAATGACAGTTTTGAAGTGTACAAGACAGAGTCCTTATTGCCTAAGAGACTCCAAAAGGCAGACAAATCCTGATAAGCGTCACCCAACGCCAGCGTATCTTTTCGCCCAATTGCTTGTCTGACTGCCTGCCAGGCGATAATGAAGCTTTGTTTAATTCCGCCCTCTTTAAAGGAATAGCACTCGGCCAAATTCAGTAGGGTATAGACTTTGTTACTCCCTGGGCCATTCTTCACTTTATTATATAGCTTATCAGCATCAATAGAATACTGTATTGCAAGATCAGGATTATATTCCCTGACTATAAGCGATAATTGAACCAACGCCAGACTTTGTGTATAGTAATCATCTTGTCGTTTTGCAACATTGACAGAATTGGAGAAGCAGCGAAGCGCTTTTTCACTGCTGTCGTTCAAGGCATAATATTTCCCCATGTAGTACTCACATTTGGCATAGAGACTATCAGCAGGCTTGTCATTATACCAATTATACGCGTTACGGAGAAGAGAGTCGTTGTCAACGTCTATTCCAGTCTTGTCTTGCGCTATGGTATAAGCCATGGAATATAAAGCGATGGCTTTTTCTGACAGCTGCGCTTGGTCAATCTTGTTGAGCAAGGTAAGTGCACTGTCCGGCCTACTTTCCACCAATGGTATGATGGCAGAGATACGGCGGCTTTGTTTGTCATTGCAGCCGGCAAGGTTTATAGCTATCAGCAAAGAAAGAATAAGTTTGAATATGTTTTTCATTGCGTAACTGGCATTTCAATGCAAAGGTACTATTTTTATTCGACATAAAGTTACATAATCGGGCTACAAATGACTATTTTGCAAGAACGGAACTAAACAGATGATACCAACAAAGAAAAGCTATGGCAAATCGCTACCAAAAGATATTGTTTCTATTCATCTGTTGTCTTTGTTGATTTGTTATCAGTTTAGCGTGCATTGGAGGATAAAATCAGCCCCCTAAAACGTTTTGTTCATTCAATATGTAACCGCTTACTGTGATAAAGTTAACGAGGATGTGGAGCAGGTAGCCATAAAAGAAACCAAGGTGGCGTCTGAAATAGGTGGCGGTGATGCCTAACAGAAGCTGAGGGGTGCACATGATGACGGCAAGAGGTAAGAGGGGCAAGGAAAGATCATAGTTGGTGACATGCAGGAGCATAAAGAGAAGCACAGAGACCGCTGCCGCTACGTCTTTGACCTTGGGAGTAATGCGAGACTGCAACATCGTAAAGATAGCAACTGTCAGACCGCTTGCCAGAAACGACCAAAGGAGCTTGGAGCCGACGGCTGTCAAGAACGCGGAATCGGTAAAACCATGCAAGCCATACGTTATCAACTTTGGATAGACGAGCGTTCCTTGGAAGAAGGTCAGTGCCAGGTAACACAGACAAAAAGAACTGATAGCAAGGGGCTGTGTCAAAAGTCAGATTTTGGCCCAGCCTATCATAAATTAGGCAGCTATCAGGTTTCGATTTGATAGCTGCCTATTTTTATTGACAGAAGTTTCTTCTTTCTGGAATTTTCCCCAAAGGGTCCATAGGGAT
>ERZ772902.54-NODE-54-length-145431-cov-27.369793_pt1 | contig 145431 bp, 139 predicted proteins | sample MGYA00511470_ERZ772902 | MGnify/ENA primary metagenome ERZ772902 (study PRJEB29015, sample SAMEA2737717) | human gut metagenome | biome: human gut; feature: human-associated habitat; material: faeces | place: China | collected 2012 ... | reverse complement strand
CTTCATATCCTCACTTCCTTTGCTTTTTGCAGATAGTATAACAGGCAAATGTCCGAGAATTGTTACAAGGACAAATATATTTTTCATTTTACAGCTTTTTTCTGTGTACTGCAATTTTATAAAAGAAAGGACAGCAGTGTCAAATTGCTGTCCTTACGGCTTATTATAGCTGGTAGTGTATAAGCGTGGGTTCATCATATTTGGTGTGGTATCTTTAACTATGGGAAACTCCCTTCTCCCATTTTGATATTGCAGATTCGCTGAGAAAAAGTTTTTCTGCGAACTCCTTTTGGGTCATCCCCTTTTCGTTTCGCTTTTGACGCAAAAACTGACCGAATGTTGATTTGTTGACCATTTCGATCACCTCCGCTGCATATCATAGCACCGCCCGCCGTATTTGTCACGGGAGCGTCAGTCAAGTCGCCGTTTCTGGGGCAATTTACCGCTGGTCGAGGGGTAAAAAGCTCTCCCTGTTTTGCAAAATTATCGTAAACATATTATAGAATATAATTTTGCGGCAAGTCAATACTTTTGGCAGGCGGCAAAATATTCTGTTTTGCGTGTCATATCAATTTTTGCTTTACTTTGCGTGCTGCTTTTTGTATAATGTTATGTGTATAAAATTAACTTTTTTGATAACGAGGTTTTTGTATGCTGCAATTTGAAGAGTTGAGACTTGAGCTCAACGATAATAAACAGAAGCTCTCCGAGCTGCGCGAGGCTCTCGGTCTCGACGCGCTTAAAGAAGAGATTGCGAAACTTGAGGAGCAGACCGCCGCAGAGGAGTTTTGGGGCGATATCGAAAATTCGCAGAAGGTGCTCCAGAGAATAAGCCAGCTAAAAAATAAGGTCGCGGCTTATACTTCGCTCGAGACCGCTTTTGACGACACGATGACCCTTATAGAGCTCGCCGACGAGGAGGAGGACCTCTCCATGTTCGACGAGTGCCGCGAGGGCGTTACAAAATTTGAGGACGAGCTCGAGAAGCAGACTCTCAGCACGCTCTTAAACGGCGAATACGACGCGAAGAACGCACTGCTGACTTTCCACGCGGGCGCGGGCGGAACCGAGGCTCAGGACTGGACGCAGATGCTCGTTCGTATGTATCAGCACTGGGGCGAGAAGCACAACTTCAAGGTCAGCATGCTCGACTTTCTTGACGGCGACGAGGCAGGTCTTAAATCCGCAGTTCTGCTCGTCGAGGGTGAGAATGCATACGGCTATCTCAAGGGCGAGATGGGCGTTCACCGCCTTGTCCGAGTCTCCCCGTTCGATTCATCGGGACGCAGACACACATCTTTTGCTTCCCTTGAAGTCATGCCCGAAATCGACGACAATATCGAAGTTGAAATAAATCCCGACGATCTTAAAGTCGACACCTACCGCGCGAGCGGCGCGGGCGGTCAGAAGGTCAACAAGACCTCGTCCGCCGTGCGTATAACGCATATCCCGACCGGCATCGTCGTCTCCTGCCAGATCGAGCGCAGCCAGCATCAGAACCGCGAGGTCGCGATGAGGATGCTCAAATCGAAGCTCCTCGAGATAAAAGAGCGCGAGCATCTCGACAAAATCGAGGATATCAAGGGCGACCAGAAAGAGATCGGCTGGGGCAGCCAGATCCGCTCCTATGTCTTTATGCCCTACACCCTCGCCAAGGATCACCGCACCGGCTTTGAAAACGGCAACATCAACGCCGTTATGGACGGCGACATAGACGGCTTCATCAACGCTTATCTCAAGATGGAGTCGCTCAAGAACCAGGACTGATAACATGAACATTATCGACATTTCGCGCGACGCGCTCAAAACCGAAATATATCCGGGCGACCCTCTGCCGCATGCGGAGTTCGTCAGCCGGATAGGAGAAAATTCGAGCTGCAATCTGTCCACGCTCTTCTCGTGCGTACACACGGGCACTCATGCCGACGCACCCCTGCATTTCATCGACGGCGGCGCGAGCATAGACGAAGTACCGCTCGAACCGTTTATCGGTCCGTGCACGGTCATTGAAGTGCCCGAGGGCGCGATAACGGGCGAGGATATCAATGAAAAATTCCCGCAGAAATGCGAGCGCCTGCTCATAAAGGGCGGCGGCAAGGCTTATTTTCACAGCAGCGCCGCGGACGAGCTCGCCGACATCGGACTCAAGCTCATAGGCACGGATTCCCTCTCCGTCGGCGTAAAGGGCGACCAGGTAGCGCCGCACAAGGCGTTTTTGGGCGCGGGGATCTGCGTGCTCGAGGGGCTTGACCTGAGCGAGGTTACCCCCGGCAACTACTATCTCTTCGCCGCGCCTGTGAAGCTCGGCGGACTCGAGGGTGCACCCGTGCGCGCGGTGCTTATCAGCGACTATATTTTTTGGGGCAGCCGTTGACGCTGTGCCGTATCTGCAATAAATGAAAGGCGTGTTCTGCTCAATGAAGCGTTTTCTTGACGTTTTGCTCAGCCTGCTGGCTATCATATTCCTGTCGCCGCTCATGCTTGTTATCTGCCTGATAATAATCTGCGACGACGGTATGCCTGTCATATTCAGGCAGGACAGGGTCGGCAAGGGCAACGAGCTGTTCAAAATCAAAAAATTTCGCACGATGAAAAACGGTGCGCCGAATCTTTCGACCGCCGATTTTGAACAGTCGGATGAGTTTATCACCCGTTCGGGCAAGTTCCTGCGCAGGACAAGCCTCGACGAACTGCCGCAGCTGTTCAATGTTCTCGCGGGCGACATGAGCTTCATCGGTCCGCGTCCGCTGATCCCCGAAGAGAGCCACATCCGCGAGCTTCGCCGCGAATACGGAGTATATTCCGTACGCCCGGGGCTGACCGGCTGGGCGCAGGTCAACGGCAGAGACTGCCTCTCCGACGAGGAAAAGGCGGAATATGACCGCGAATACATCGAGCGCAGATCGCTCTTGTTTGACACAAAAATATTTTTCCGCACCATCTGGGTCGTGCTCACGGGCAAAGACGTTGTCGAGGGCGGAATGAACCATAAGGAAGAAAAATAAGCCGCATATTGCGGCTTCAGTCTGTCGAAAAAGTCTGTCATCGTACGGGCTCAAGGCTCCCCTGTGTAAGGGGAGCAGTCACGGCTAAGCCGTGACTGAGGGGTTGTTGTAATGAAAGTTCAAAATACTCAGCATTTTTGAAAAATTTCAACTTGTTCAGAACAATCCCTCCGGCGCTTCGCGCCACCTCCCTTTACACAAGGGAGGCTTTGATTTTTGCGAAACCACCAAAAATAGGTTTATAGACACGCTCGAGCCGCATATTGCGGCTTTATTTGTAGGCGCAGCGTATTTTATTTTTTGTAAAGGTAACGTCGAAAAGGTAATGTCAACGACCCGATAAACCCGGGTGAACAAGCTCCCAATAGCCGCGCCGCAGTGGAACGGCTATCTGAGAAATGCGAGGGAACGGCTTGCAAAGCAAGCCGCACGAGACCGCACTCGTCCAAGCTCCAGCGCGTTTGCGGGCGAATGTGCCGAGCTGCCTACTGAGTAGCACAAGCCATGTACTGCGGCGCGGCGTTCGCGGGGTCTCGGGGCGAAGCCCTGAGTTTGCTTTTCTTTTGCAGGCGTTTTCTTTTTCAAATAAAAAGAAAATGCCGAAACGCTGTGAAAGATAAAATATTTCGTTAAGGTAGGTAGCGAAGGCAGTAGGTAAAAATTTATAGTCTAACATCATGCCACCTACGGCAGCGGCGGTGCGTCAAGGTCGCCGCACCCTACAAAGAACCGTTTCTCTTGCAACTTTTAGCTATTACTTTAAGCGGATCTAAAACAATCCCTTGCCTCCCCCCACGCTTGCCTGTCCCCTTTCAAACGTGAAAGACGATATAAAGTGCCGCAGATAAACAAAATTGCTCCTAGACGGCATTTCTTTAAAACAAAAAGCCGCCGCGGAGCGAGACTCCGGGCAGCTTATATATAAATTTTGCGGCTGTTATGCCACTCCGAGGTACTCTTCGAGGCACAGGTTCTTCGCTTTCATCTCCTTGGCGGCTTCGACGCCGACATAGCGCCAGTGCCACGGCTCAAAGGTGATGTTCGTGATGCTCTGTTTGTCCTTGGGATATCTGAGCACGAAGCCGTAATCCGCGGCGTGCGCCTGGAGCCATCTGTATTCTTTCGTGTTCTCGAAGCTCTCGTATATCGAGAGAATGTCCATGCAGAGCCCCGCATTGTGCTCGCTCGTCTGCGGCGGCAGGATTATCTCCGACGCCATTATCGTCGCCTGTTTCTTGCTGTAGCCCTGCTTCATATAAAGGCTGATGCGCGCCTCGAAGTTTCTCTTCTGATGCGCTATCGAGCGGTAGCCCGACAGGGGCGAGAGCTTTATTCCGTCCTCGAGCGCCGCGTTATACATCTCTATATAGTGCGGAGCGACGCGGTAGTCAAGCAGTCCGTAGTCATATCCGCCGTAGATGTCAACAACGGTCTTTGCGGTCTTGACCGTGTAGTCTGCGGGCAGAATATAGTCGCGGTTGACGAGGGTCAGGTACCATTTCGATTCGTCTATCTTCGTCACCTTCGGCGAGAATCCTGCGTATGCGTATGCATATTCCGTGACCCCGCTCGTGGAGGCTTTTGTGGTCTGCTGAGTTGTTGTCTTTTCGGTCTGCGCCGCGGTCTCCTGCGAGGTCGATTCGGGCGCGGTGCTCTGCGCCGATTCGGACTGCGACTCGCTTGAAGTTTCAGCCGGCGTTTTGCTGTCCTTCGAGCGGACTTTGAGAATAGCGTATGTGCCGACGAGCGCAACGAGTATTACCGCGAGGATAACCGCAAGTATCGAGCGTATATTTTTCTTCATTTTCCATATCTCCCATAAAGGTTTCAACAGCCCTACGGCTGCGACACAAATATATCACAATAAACCTGCCGTGTCAAACTCGCGGCGGAATTCAAAAGACGAAAGGAGTCTTATCATGAAAGCTCAGGACAGTGTCAAAAACTATCCGTCCGCGCTCAGAGAGATGACGAATTTCTCGGTTCGCGGAATCAAAAAGATCTGCAAGGATGTCGGTCCCAGACCCGCCGGCAGCGAGCAGGAGCATGAGGCTCAGAAGCTCATGGCGGCCGAGCTCGACGACGCGTGCGACAAGGTTGAAATCGAGCCCTTTGACGTGCATCCCGGCGCATTCCTCGGCTGGATACTCACGGACGGCATAATGATGATCGCCGCGATAGTCCTCTTTTTCTTTGGCATGAGCGTCATATCGCTGGTTCTCAGCGCACTCTCGCTGATATTCGCAATCGTGGAGTTCCTGCTCTACAAAAAAATGCTCGACCCCTTCTTCCCCAAAAAGACGTCGCATAATGTCGTTGCCGTCAGAAAGCCCAAGGGCGAAGTCAAGCGCCGCATAATCTTCTCCGGCCATTCGGACAGCGCGAACGAGTGGAGATTCACCTATTACGGCGGCTCGAAGCTGCTCGTTCCGATAATCGGTCTGAGCTTCGTCGGCATTCTGCTCGGACTCGTGCTCAACATCTGGGCTATCGCCGCAGGTCACGGTTTCTCCATAGCTGAAGACGGCGCGCTCAACATCCTGAGATATGTTTTCCTCGCCTGGATACCGATCCTCTTCGTCGCGCTCTTCTTTGAAAACAAGAAGAGACCCGTCATGGGCGCGAACGACAACCTGACCGGCTGCTTTATCTCAATGGCGGTCGTCAAATATATGCAGCACCACGACATCCGCTTTGAAAACACCGAGGTCTGGGTAGTGCTCACAGGCTCGGAGGAAGCGGGACTTCGCGGCGCAAAGGCGTTCTGCAAGGCGCACAAGGACGAGCTCGGCGATGTTGAGACCGTGTTTGTCGGTCTCGATACTATCCGCGACTACGATTTCATGGCGATATATTCGCGCGACCTCACCGGTACCGTCAAGAACGACGAGAGCGCGTGCGCGCTTGTCAAAGAGGCTGCAAAGCAGAACGGACTCGATATGCCCTATAAGAGCGTTTTCTTTGGCGCGACCGACGCCGCCGCAGTCACCCAGTCGGGCATGAAGGCTGTTTCGATAGCCGCAATGGATCCCGCCCCCGCAAGATATTATCACACGAGACTCGACACTGCGGATAATCTTGACATAAAGACTATTGAAGCCGTGCTCGGCGTTGCGCTCGAGACTGCATTCCTCTTCGACGAAAAGGGTCTTTCAAACTGATTGTTTGTATATTATAACCAAATATGCCGCCTGTTTTTCAATAATTATAACAAAAATAGGCGGCACTGTTAATTTTTACTGTAATAATTCAAATTAATATGTTATAATAATTCAGTCTAAAGAGCAGCGGAACTGCGGCGCAGCATAATTCGATTTTGTGCGCTTCCGCTTTAAAAACGAAAGGGGATTTAACCTTCATGAAGAAAAAGATCTATGCCGTATGCGCGCTCGTGCTTGTGGCCGCAATGTTCTTCTCGTTCGCGGCTTGCGATGCCGGCACTACCGACACTGAGGAGACCACTGTCGCCGCGATGTCCGAGATGCCCGTTGGCAAAGAGGCAATGGTCAACTACTACAACAGCGTCATAAACGCCGTCAAGGTCAAGAAGCCCGCTGTTAAGAAATTCCAGAGCACGGAGAACGTCTCGAACGTTATCTGCGGCACAGAGGACGGCGAGCGCAACACCCTGCTCGAAAAGTCCGTTCCCACGCTCAAGAAGTTCATCTTCGACGGCACGAAGAAAGCTTTTGAAGAGAGCAGAAACGCCGAGACAAAGTACGGCGACGACCTGACCGCAGTCTTCCCCGTATCCGGCGAGAGCTGGTCGAGCCGCCTCACCGCAGCTGATGTTGAGTCCGCGGAGATAGAGGCAAACGACGACAACAGCCAGCGCACCCTGACTCTCGTCATCAAAGAGCCCAGCGTCGACCTCGTCAAGAAGGCGTTCAACCTCGGCTCCGAAGAAGACAGAGCGGCGGCAGTCAAGGAGTTCAGAGAGAAGCTCAAGGGCTACCTCAGCTTCACCGATATCGAGTCCCTGACCTACACCGAGTGCAAGATAATCTGCGTCATCAACACGAAGGACAACACCGTTGCTTCCGTCGAGTACATAAGAACCGAGAAGATCACGACCACGATAACCGGCGAGGGCACCCTTGCCGAGATAGGCACTCTTCCCTGCTCGTTCGAGTACACCTACGGCGACAAGTACGAGATGGACTGGACTGATCCTTCGACCACAACCACTGCCGAGGCAGACTAACAAAAACTGAAGTGAGTCCTCCGAGGCAGCTCGGGGGACTTTTCATTTGACAACTGGGGGTATGAATTTGTTTTCACGGATAAACAGCATGGGGCTTTTCGGCATGGACAGCTACATGGTTCAGGTCGAGGCGGATCTCTCACAGGGGCTGCCGAGATTTGATATAGTCGGACTGCCCGACGCCGCGATAAGCGAGGCGAAAAACAGAGTCCGTTCGGCGATAAAGAACACGGGATTTGCCTTCCCCGTCAGCCGCATCACGGTGAACCTGGCTCCTGCGGACACGCGCAAGGAGGGCTCGGTATACGATCTGCCGATTCTCATGGCTCTGCTCAAAGCCGGCAGGCAGATAAACTTTGACTCCGACAATATGGCGTTCATCGGCGAAGTCGCGCTCGACGGACTCGTCCGCCGCGTCGACGGCGCGCTGCCCATGGTCATAACCGCCGCAAAGAACGGAATAAAAACTGTATTTGTCCCGACAGAGAACGCGGCGGAAAGCTCGGTCGTTCAGGGAATTGAGGTTATACCCGTGCGAAGCGTCGAACAGCTGATAAAGCACTTGCGCTCCGAGGAAACAATAGCTCCCGCGAAGTTCGACGATTTCAGAGACAGCTACGCCCCGGACGAATTTGCGCCGGACTTCCGCGATGTCAGAGGTCAGGCGGAGGTAAAACGCGCGCTCGAGATAGCCGCCGCAGGCGGTCACAATATAATCATGGTCGGCCCGCCCGGCTCGGGCAAAAGTATGCTCGCAAAGCGCCTGCCGTCTATTTTGCCGGACATGACATTTGAAGAGAGCCTTGAAACGACGAAGCTCTATTCCGTCGCGGGCGCGTTGCCCGAGGGCGTATCGCTGATGACCCAGCGCCCGTTTCGCTCGCCGCACCATACCGTTTCGCCCGCAGGACTTTCGGGCGGCGGCACTATTCCGCGCCCGGGCGAGATATCATTGGCGCACAACGGCGTGCTGTTTTTAGACGAGCTGCCGGAGTTTTCGCGTCAGGCGATGGAGGTTCTGCGCCAGCCGATGGAGGACTCAAAAATAACAATTTCGCGCGTCTCCGCGTCGCTGTCGTATCCGTGCTCGGCGATGATAGTCTGCGCGATGAATCCGTGTCCCTGCGGATATTACGGCCACCCGACCCGCCGATGCACCTGCACCCAGCAGTCGGTTCAGCGATATCTTTCGCGCCTTTCTGGTCCCCTGCTCGACAGGCTGGATATTCATATCGAGGTGCCGCCCGTTGAGTTCGCGAGCCTGTCCGGCACCTCGCAGGAGGAGTGCTCCGCGGATATCAGAAAGCGCGTCAACGCGGCTCGCGCCATTCAGACCGAGCGCCTCAAAGGCAGCGGCATTTCATGCAACGCAAAGATGGACGCGGCGCAGACGAAAAAATTCTGCCGCCCGACTCCCGAGGGCATGATCCTGCTCGAAAGAGTGTTTGAAAAGCTCGAGCTGTCCGCGAGGGCGTATGACAAAATACTGCGCATCGCGCGCACTGTCGCCGACCTTGACGGCAGCGAGACCGTGAACTCCGACCACATCTCCCAGGCGGTGCAGTACCGCTCGCTTGACAGAACGCTGTGGAGAAATGTGAAGTGAGACGGCGGACTTATAGCACAGCCTCAAGGCTCCACTGTGTAAGGGAAGCTGTCACGGCGAAGCCGTGACTGAGGGGTTGCTGTAATGAAAGTTCAAAATACCCGGCATTTTTGAAAAATTGCAGCTTATTCAAAACAATCCCTCCGGCACTTCGTGCCACCTCCCTTTACACAAGGGAGGCTTTGATTCCTGCGAAGCCCCAAAATCAGGTTTATTGACACACAAAAGCCTCCCAGTGCGGGAGGCTTTTTGCTATAACAATAAAAAAGCGTCTAAAAATCGTTGTTTGTTCACATAATAATTGAAATTTGTCTCAATTTCGTCTACAATAACCGTTGGTATTTGTGATATAATCGAAACGGAAGATGGAGAATAGTATCCATCGGAAAGGTGAAAGGAAAAAATATGGATTTAAACGGTCAGAAATGCCCTGCCTGCGGCAGGAGCTTCGATCACGATGACGATATAGTCGTCTGCCCGGTCTGCGGCACACCTCAGCACCGCGCGTGCTGGGACGAGAGGGGCGAATGCGTCAATGCATCGCGCCACGCCGAGGGCTATGTCTGGCAGCCCGAGGCTGCCGGTTACAGCGCCGAGCCCCAGCCGGAGGAGCAGACGGAAAATAAGCAGGGTACGCAGGTCTGCCCCATTTGCGGCGCGGAAAATAATCCGAATTCGCTCAGCTGCACAAACTGCGGCGCGCCACTGACTGCGGGCGGCGCTCAGCCGTTCAACCCGTTCTTCAACGCGGGCGAGGCGGGCAATCCGTTCCTCTACGGCGTAACAATAGACCCGGAGAGCGAGATAGACGGCGCGAAAGTCAAGGACATCGCCTGCACGGTGCAGTCGGCAAGCGCGAGATATATCCCGAAGTTCAAGGCAATGGCGGACGACAAAAAGAAAATAACCTTCAACTGGGCAGCGTTTTTCTTCAGCCCCTATTGGCTGTTCTTCCGCAAGCTCTGGAAAGCGGGACTCATTTTTATGGGTCTGATGCTCGCCGTGGCTCTGCCGTTCACTTCAAAAGTTGAGGCGTTCACAACCGCATATCAGGCGTATTCGGAGGCGATATACACCTCGGCTCCGGCTGCGGATGTGGCGACGGCGCTTGAGACCGCTGCGACGGCGGTGATGCCCGTGCTTCCGATGATCGGCATACAGATTGTTCTGCACATTGTCGCCGGATTTATCGCGAATCCTCTCTATAAGCGCAGCGTAGTGGCAAAGGTCAAGAAGCTCCGCGCCGAGTTCCCCGATGATCGCGCATTTGAGGCGGCGACGATGAGAAAGGGCGGAACATCGATTTTACTTGCTTTTACGGGCTATATAGGTTATTATATAGTATACAATCTGCTGTTGTATTTAGTAGAGATGCTTATAAAATAAAAGAAAGGTTTGGTGCAAAATGAAAGTCAAAAAGGCTATTATTCCTGCGGCAGGTCTCGGCACAAGAGTTCTCCCCGCATCCAAGGCAGTTCCGAAGGAGATGCTCAATATAGTCGACAAGCCGGCTATCCAGTATCTCGTTGAAGAGGCTGTTGCGGCGGGCATCGAGGATATACTCATCATAACCAACCGCGGCAAGGGCGTTATCGAGGATCACTTCGACCATTCTTTCGAGCTTGAGGCAAATCTTGCCGGCAAGAAGAACAAAGAGAAGATCTACGAAGAGGTCAAGGCAGTCGCAAACCTTGCAAACATATATTTCATCCGCCAGAAGGAGACCAAGGGTCTCGGCCATGCTATCCTCTGCGGCAAGAGCTTCGTCGGCGATGAGCCGTTCGCCGTTCTCTACGGCGACGATGTCACCGTCAGCGACGATCCGGTAACCGCTCAGCTGTGCAGAGCATATGAGAAGTACGGCAAGGGCGTTGTCGGCGTCAAGGAAGTTCCCGACGAGCTCATTTCGATGTACTGCTCGCTCGACGTCACTCCTCTTGAGGGACGCGCAATGAGCTGCCACAAGATCATCGAGAAGCCCACTCCCGAGCAGGTCATGTCGAACTATGCTATTCTCGGCAGAGTCGTTCTCCCGCCCGAGGTGTTCGGTATGCTCGAAAAGGGACTGACTACTGTTAAGCCCGGCGAGGAGCTTTATTTGACCGACGTCATGAGCGAGCTCGGCGCAAGAGGCGATCTCGTTGCTTATGATTTCGACGGAATCCGTTACGACATGGGCAACAAGCTCGGCATCATGAAGGCAAACTGCGAAGTTGCCCTCAAGCATCCCGAAATCGGCGAGAGCTTCAAGGCTTATCTCAAAGAGCTCGTCAAGACCCTCGACTGATAAACAACAGCACAACAAAGTAAGGAGCGCATATGCGCTCCTTTTTTGATGGGTGGGGGTTGTGTTTGCGGTAATGGAGCAGACATGCCACACACGTTTTGCTTATTACTTTGAGCAAGCCAAAAGCCTCCGCATGATATCACACGGAGGCTTTGAGTTTTTATTTTTTATTTTACCTGCTTTATCTTGTTGCCGGAGACGAGGAACGCGTGCTCAGAAATTTCCATCATCGGGGTATCGTTGACGGAATCGGTATAGAAATTGTCGATTATCGTATCGGGATACATCTCCTTGAACAGCTCGACCTTTCTGCCGCGGAAGCAGAGGTCGGTTATGTGCGCGTTGCCGTCAGTGCGCGAGCAGATATAATTCTTGATGTTGAGCCTGTGCATAACATCGTCGAGCAGAACCTCGGGGCTCGCGGAGATTATTATATCGTCATCCTGCCTCTGGCGGAAATAGAACGGCTTTATCTTGTGGATATTCGTATCCCAGAACTCGGTGACGAGCGCGTCGAAATCCTCGATGCTGTTATAATAGTCGGTAACGACATCGGAATACTGCTCCAGCGCTTCCTCGGCGTTTATCGTGCCCTTTGTGTATTTGTAGAGCCCGTTGATAACATCGGGGATGTACTTGACGAGCGAGGGGTCTTTCTTGAAAAGAAAGATAAACAGATCAATAAAGCTCTCGCCGTCGTAGATGGTGTTGTCAAAATCATAAACATTCATTTTCATTTTCTCCTTGTTCGGGAAGCTCTGCACACATCCCGGATTTATTTTCTCCGTCAAAGAATACCATAATTTTAACTGTTTGTAAAGACTTCCAAAGACGCCCCGCGCGATTGACTAAACGGGATTTAGTTGGTATAATGGTATAAGGTATGTATGAAAATACGAAAGGACGAAAAAACGATGATTAAGATCGCTCCTTCAATGCTCGCAGGCGACTTCTCCCAAATGGGAGAGCAGGCCGCAATGATAGAAAAGGCCGGCGCGGACTGGCTCCATCTCGATGTGATGGACGGGCATTTTGTGCCCAACATAACCTTCGGCGCGCCGATCATAAAAAGTATCCGCAGCAAAAGCTCGCTCGTCTTTGACGTTCACCTGATGATAAGCGAGCCGCTCAGGTATATCCCCGATTTTGTGAAAGCGGGCGCGGATGTTATCACATTCCACATCGAGTCGGATTCCCCGGTCGACGAGACTATCGACCTCATCCGCTCGTCGGGCTGCAAGGCGGCACTTTCCGTCAAGCCCGGCACTCCCGTTGAGAGCGTTTTTCCCTATCTCGACAAGCTCGACATGGTGCTCATCATGACTGTTGAGCCCGGCTTCGGCGGTCAGAAGTTCATGGCGGACATGATGCCGAAGATAAGCGCGCTGCGCGAGGAGTGCGAGAAGCGCTCGATTGATATTGAGATTCAGGTCGACGGCGGCATATCCGCAAAGACCATTGAAGAGCCCGCCCGCCGCGGCGCGACCGTCTTTGTCGCGGGAAGCGCGGTTTTCGGCGCGGACGACCCCGCAAAGGCGATAGCCGAGATGAAAGATATCGCCGCAAACTGCCAATAATCAATTGCCGGAAAGTTTTTTCAGCGCGTCGCCCTCGGCTATACACCGCCAGTGCTCCCGGGTGTGCGAAGCGGCGGCAATGGAATTTATCTGCGCGCCGAACTCGCTGAGAATATGCTCCGGCGCGTCGGAAATGCTCTCGCCGAGAAGCAGGCGGTAGACGCCGCCCGACTCATACAGCCCGCTGTTTTCAAGGCTTCTGCCGAGCGCGTGCGCCGCATCCATAACATCGTCTATCGAGCCGAACTCATAGACCGCCGTGTTCTCCCCTTTCTTTATTGACGGGGGCTGGCGGACTCCGCGGCTGCCGTCCGAACAGAGGGTGAATTTCAAAACACATCCTCCCCTGCCTGCGGGCACCGCTTCGATTATCATCCGCCCGCTCGGGTCGATGTCGCGCTTGAGTTCGTGACCCGCTCTGTCGAGCAGAGTCCAGACCACGCGGCGCGTCTCAATATTCGAGTAGTCCATTTGCTCGTATGTAATATTGAGCGCATCCATGTCTCGCGCCGAAAGCTCTATAGTTATCCTGTTTTCAGCCGGCGCCTGTATCTTCAAAGCGCATCCCCTCCTTAATAAACAGAAAGTTCTCTGCCTTATATAATATTACGCGCCCCCGCGGCGTGCAATGCAAAATTTTTGCCAGCGCAATAAGCCGGCAAACGGAAAGGTTGGTTTTATGGCAAGATTCAAACGCATAAAAGCGCCTAAAAGTCCCTACGCGAGCTATCTGCTCATGCTCGCCGCACCCGCTATAGTCAGCTGGTATTACTACGGCGCGCTCGCATTCAGGGCGATACTTACGGGAATCATAAGCGCGGTCGCCGTTGAGGCAGTCGCGCTGCTGATAATGAAAAGGAAGCTAAACTGCCTGTCGGATATGCACGCGGTGTTCACGGGCTTCGCAATCGCTATGCTTCTGCCCGCCACCGCACCGATCTGGCTTATAGGCGCGGGCGCGGCGTTCGCAATTCTCGTTGCAAAGATTCCGTTCGGTCCGGCGCACAAGGCTCCGTTCGTGCCCGCTGCGGCAGGCATGGCGTTTCTGACCGTCTGCTTCCCCGACGAGGTTTTCAAATATCCCGCCATCGACTCGGCGTCGTTCGATGTCTTTGACGCGGGCTCGTCCCTCGCCGCTCAGCTGAGCGCGGGCGGAATACAGCATGTGAACTCCGTCGGCATAATGTCGATGATATCCGGCAATGTCGCCGGTCCGCTCGGCACCTGCTGCGCGGTCGCGCTGCTCGGCTCATGCGCTCTGCTCACCGCAGGAAAACCGAAGAGACTCTTCAATGTCCTCGGATTTTTGACCGTCTGCTCCCTGCTTGCGGTAATTTTCCCGCGCGGATCGTTTTCAAGACCGGTATCCCTGCTCACCGAGCTGTGCGCAGGCAGCCTGCTCTTCTCGGGCATATTCTTTGTAACCGACCCCGGCACGAGCCCGAAACACCCGCTGACAAGATTTATCTACGGCGCGTTCGCCGGAATAATCTGCATGATACTGCGCTACTTCGGAACGTTTGAGGACGGCACCTGCTTCGGCATCCTGCTCACCAACGCTTTCTGGCCGATAGTTGACAGCACGCTGAGAAAAATCGGCTACCACAAGTTCATTGAAAAGTCGATGGCAAAGAGCGCGGAAAAGAGAAAACAGAAAGCAGCATTAAAGGGAGGTGAGCCGGCATGAGTTCAGGCAGAAAATACTCATTCTCCGACGCGCTGTTCAGCAGCACGTTCATTCACAACCCGGTGCTCATCCAGGCGGCAGGTCTCTGCGCGATAGTCGCAGTCGCGACGACGCTCAAGACGGCGGTCCTGCTCGCGGCGGCGTTCTTCCCGGTGCTTATTATAACTCAGGTATTCGCCTGCCTCGCGCTCAAAAGAGTCCCGAGATGGATAAGAGTCGCGATATATCTGCTCATCGGCACGGCGATAATTGCCGGAATCATATACGCAATTGATACTTTTATGCCCGAAATCAGCCTCGGCGCGGGTATATATCTCGCCCTGACGGCGGCAAACTCGATAATCGCCCTGCACTGCGAGAAGCTCGCGGTCAAGACCGACCTGCGCCATGCGTTCTTTGACTCCGTGGCAACGGCGCTCGGCTATGCAGCTGTTATTATCCCCGTCGGCGCGCTGCGCGAAATGATAGGCTCATCCACCATATGGGGCGCAAATATCAAAGTCCCGATGACCTACCCGGCGATTCTCATGCCGTTCGGCGGATTTTTAGTCCTCGCGTTCTTCGCCGCCGCGCTCAAGGCGCTGATAAACAAGCGCTTCCCCGAGCACTCGGCAGAGACCGAGATGAAGATAAAGAAAACTTCCGTCATAGTCAGCAAGAAGAATCTTCCCGAGGATCTGGCTCCCGCCAAGGCTGAGGAAGCTCCCGCAGAAGAGGAAAAAGAGACTGCCGAAGCAGAAGAGACTGTTGAGGCGGAAGAGACTGTCGAAGTCGAAGAGACTGTTGAAGCTGAAGACCCCAAAGAGGACGACTTGGCACACTTCGAGCCGCTCGACGGCAAGGGCAAATTTGACCTTTCCGATATCTTCGCCAAAAACGACGAAGACGAAGATGACAAGGACTACGGCTCGGTGTTCAACCGCCTGTTCGACGAAGCAAAGGATTTTGACTCCGACGAGAAGAAGGAGGGAGACAAATGAACATGACCTGGTTTTTTGATTTGCTCTCCACAGCACTCTACACAGTGTTCATTCAGAATCTCGTCTTCAACGGCGGATACGCGGCGAGCGAAGCTCTTATGCTTGCGAAGAAGCCGCGCAGACTCTGGATGTTCTCGGCGATGATCGCATTTTTCTCGACCGTCACGGCACTCGCCTGCCGCGCACTCGAAATGATACCGGTGCTCAGCACCCTGCCCTCGGCACTGCATTTTGCAATGTTCAGCGGCGTGCTTATCGTAGTTTTCCTGATAACCGGACTCATACTCAAGCTCGCCCTCGGCGCGACCGAGAAGTTCCTCGGCACGCTCGGCATGGCGGCGCTCAACACCCTTGTGCTCGCAACTCCCCTGCTCAACCGCAGCGCTGCTTATACCCTACCCGAGAGCATCGGCTCCGGCATCGGCGCGGGTCTCGCGTTCATTCTCGCGGCGACGCTCATATGCAAGGGTCTGCACATAATCTCGCAGAATCAGGATATGCCCAAAGCCTTCCGCGGCACTCCGGCGGCGTTCATCTACGTCGCGCTGCTCTCGCTCGCGTTCTCCGGCTTCTCGGGCAGCTCCCTGTTCTCATAATTAATTAAAAAATTCCGACGCCGACGGGTGATGTCATGCCCGCCGCGCGGCACAGAGGATGATGAAAAATGGCAAAACGCAGCAAATATGACAAGTATTTTTCTCCCGGCACTCACAGGAGCATAACCGCGTTCAGCAAGCACGCGGCAGGCGGCTCGAAGCGCCGCAAGAGCTACACCGAGCGCAGGCGCAATAAGATAGTCGGAATAGTCCTCGCGTGCATTCTCGGCGCGGCAGTTGTCTTCACTGCGGCGTTTTTCGTCACCGATACGCTCCTCGGTATCTCCGACGCGAATGTCGAAACCACGCAGAAGGCCGAAAAGGACAACAAAGGCAACAAAGGCAAGAACAACAAAGGCGGCAAGAACGACACGACCGCTCCCGCCGATAATCAGCAGACTTCAGCCGAAATAAAGGCGCGCGTCGGCAATGTCTCCCTGCTCGCGGGCGGCAGCGGACTCGACCAGTTCGTATCCTCGCTCAAGAGCGCGGGTCAGAACGCCGTTGTCATCGACTTCAAAGATGCGTCCGGCTATCTCAGCTATCCCTCGTCTATAGCGGCTGTAAAAGACAAAGCTCCGTCATCAAAGGCTCAGGCGAACGCCGCCGCGAGCGTCAAGAAAATCCAGCAGTCCGGCATAAAAGTCGTGGCGCGCATATACTGCTTCAAAGATACCCAGATGCCGCGCATTGACCGCACCATGGCTGTTCACTACAACAAAACTCAGATGATTTGGCTCGACAACGAGGCTTCCAAGGGCGGCAAGCCGTGGCTCAACCCCTATTCGCAGACGGCTCAGAACTATCTGCTCGAAGTCGTCAAGGAAGTGAAGAACCTCGGCGTTGATGCAATACTGCTCGACGGCGTGCAGTTCCCCGACTTAAATTCTAACGTTGCGACATTTGACGGCGAGGGCTCGGTATCGAGAAACGCCGTGCTCGTGAATTTCGTCAACTCCTGCGTCTCCGCGTGCTCCGGCACTCCCGTTATCTGCGCGATGAAGGGCGAAGCGGCTGCGGGCGGCAGCAGCGATATATACAACGGCTCTCTCTGGAGCGCGAACGCCTCCGCTTTCGCGGTCGATCTCAGCTCCCTCAAGGCGGACGCCCAGCGCAATTTCCCCGCCTCGAAGAAGGTCATTGAAATGAAGAGCTCGGCTTCAAACACCGACAGCACATATATCCTCACGAAATAAAGGCAGATTTAAATGCATTTTATCCCCTACAACTCGAGAAAAAAATATCATCTCTCGCCCGGCGCGGCTGTGCGCTCGGGTGAGGATATGATTTTCAGGATAGTTCTGCCCCGCTCGGAGCAGTGCAGCGCGGTTCGTCTCATTCTTGAGACGGACGGCGGCGAGAGAGAAGATTTTTCTTTCTCGTGGGAGCGAATGCAGGGCGAAAACGAGGAATGGTGGCGGCTCGAGACCGCCGCACCCGAAAACGCGGGGATAGTCTGGTACTTTTTTGAATACGACACCCCGTGGGGCACAAAAAAAATATCACTTGAATCTAATGGAAATGCCGTCATCGGCGAGGGCTCGCGCTGGCGGCTGACCGTATGCCGCGAAAACTGCGACACGCCCCTGTGGCTTCGCGGCGGCACAATGTATCAGATATTCCCGGACAGGTTCTGCCGCTCCGGCAAAACTTCCCTGCCCGAGAACAAGCCCGCGGCGGAATATCACTCCCGCTGGGGCGAAGAGCCCGACTGGGAGCCCGACTCCGACGGAAAAATTGAAAAATACGACTTTTTCGGCGGCGACCTCAAGGGCATCGAAGAGAAGCTCGGCTATCTCGAGAGCCTCGGCGTCACCTGCATATATTTGAACCCGATTTTCTCCGCGCGCTCGAACCACCGATACGACACGGGCGACTACATGAAAATCGACCCGATGCTCGGCACAGAGGAGGATTTCAAGTCTCTCTGCAAGAGTGCCGAAGATCACGGGATAAAAATTCTTCTCGACGGCGTGTTCAGCCACACGGGCGCCGACAGCAGATATTTTGACAAATTTTCGTCTTACGGCGGCAAGGGTGCATATTGCGACAAAAATTCTCCCTACCGTTCGTGGTATAATTTTCGTTGCTGGCCGGACGATTACGCCTGCTGGTGGGGCGTTGACATTCTGCCGGAGCTAAATGAGACCGATCCGGGCGTGCTGGCGTTTCTGACCGGCGAAAACGGCGTTGCGCGGCACTGGCTCAGGCTCGGCGCGTCGGGCTGGCGGCTCGATGTGGCGGACGAACTGCCCGATGAATTTCTCGACCGCTTCCACGAGGCGGTTAGAAAAGAGAAAAAAGACGCGTTTATCTACGGCGAGGTCTGGGAGGACGCGACCGACAAGATAAGCTACGGCCACCGCCGCAGATATCTCGAGGGCGGCGAGCTGGACAGCGTGATGAACTATCCGTTTGCAAATGCTGTTATAGATTTTGTCCGCACGGCGAATGCGGAAGAGCTCCGCGAATGCGTTGAAAACATAGTCGAACACTATCCGCGCGCGTCGCTCGACACGCTGATGAACCATATCGGCACCCACGACACGGTACGCGCCATAACGCGGCTCGGCCGCGGCGATATCGGGCGCCCCGAAAACGGGCGCGACAGGGGTATCTTGACTGAAGAGCAATATCAAAAGGGCGTTTGCCTTTTGAAGTTCGCCTCGGTTTTGCAGTTCACGCTCCCCGGCGTTCCCTGCGTCTATTACGGCGACGAGGTCGGACTCGCGGGCGGCGAAGATCCGTTCAACCGCGCCTGCTTTCCCTGGGGAAACGAAAACGCGGAGCTGCTCGACCACTACAGAACGCTCGGCAGGATCAGAAAGCTCTGTCCCGCGTTTATCGACGGAGAGTTCAACTGCATATCCTCGGCGCTCGGCTGCATCGCATATGAGCGCAATTCCGAATCGTGCAGTGCGCTGATAATCGCAAACGCAAACTGCCACGGGATAGAATACACTGTCCCAGAACGCTGGCGGGGCGCATCCACGCTCTTCGGCAGCGCCGCCGACGGACTCAATGTCCCGCTCGGCGCATATTCGGCGGCAATACTTTATAAATAATCGGAGGTGATCGTATGGCGAAAAGAAAGGGAATGAAGTTCCGCACAACGCAGGAGAAAAAGACGAAGCAGTTTCGGCTTTTCGTGCTCGGATTCGTCGGCTTTCTGCTCGCGTTCGCCCTCGTCTCCGTAGCCTATATGTTCAAATCGCATCATCTCTCAATGAACGACCTGTTCCCGGAAAAGGAAGTTGAATCCTCCGACGGGAGCACCGACGAGGCTATTGCGCCGCTCGGCGGCAAGGCAACATTTATGTTCGCCTGCGTCTCGGACGACAAAGACGAGCTGTATTTTGTCGCCGCGGTCAACGCCGATCTCGACTCGGGCGAGGTGCGCGTGTGCGCCTTTGATCCGAATACTTCGGCGGATATCTCCGGCAACAAAAACAGTCTTATGGGTCACTACAAGACCGGCGGCTCGAAAGAGCTCAAGAAAGCGGTCGACTCCCTCTGCGGATTCACCGCGGACAAATACGCCGTCTCAACCGCGAATCAGTTCAAGAATGCCATCAACGTGCTCTCCGGCGCGCAGATATCCGTACCCGAGCGCATAAGCTATAAGACAAAGGAGCTGTCGCTCTCGCTCATGCCCGGCAACCAAACCGTTAAGGGCGAGACGCTGCTAAAATATTTCCGCTACTGCCTGACCCCGTCGGGCGGCGGAGCGCAGAAGCAGGGCGAACTGCTCTGCGTGCTTTTCTCGCAGTATATCAACAAGACCTATCTCGCCTCCGGGCGCAACTATTTCTCGCAGATAATCAACTCTTTGGACACCGACATATCAATAGTCGATTTCTCGCGCTGTGAGCGCACTCTCTCCGCGATGGCGGCGGGAGATATAAAATATACATCTGTTTCTTCCGCCGGCGAGCTGACCGTTACGCCCGGCAAGCGCGGAAAATAACCGTTTATAAAACAAGGGGGCGGTCATTTGGCAAGAAAGCTTCTGTGTCCTGCAGCGCTTCTGCTGGCGCTGACGCTCATATTCACCGGGTGCTCGGTGAAAATGGTGAACAATATACCTTCATCTGAACAAGTGTCTGCGTTCGGCGACTTCAAGCACTACTTCGGCGAGCTTAACGAGAACGAGAAACGCGCATACAACACCATTCTCCGCGACATTGAGTCGTTTCCCGAGGAAATTGAAATTCCCGAGCTCAACAACGAAGAGCTCGAAAAAGTCTGGCTCGCCGTTATGTACGACAATCCGGAGCTGATAATGCTAGGGCGCGAATGTATGCTCGTCTCGAGAGACCGCAAGTTCTGGTTCAGCTGCGAATACGCCATGACCAAAGACGAGTATGAGCAGAAAAAGGCCGAGCTTCAGACAAAAGCGGATGAACTCGGCGCAAAGATAGTCAAAGAAGCTTCTGATTTTGACAAGGAACTGCTTATCCACGACGCGATAATAGACTCGTGCAGATATACCGACTCCGACAAGCTCATTGCAAGCTCCGCTTACGGCGTGCTCGTCAACGGCTCCGCCTCATGCGAGGGATACGCAAAGGCGGCGAAGCTCCTGCTCGACAAGGCGGGAATAGAAAACTATGTCATCACCGGCACGGCGAAGCGCGAGGACGGCGCGAGCGAGGGACATATGTGGAATGTCGTCTTTATCGACGGCAAGCCCTATAACCTCGACCTCACCTGGGACGATCCCATCGGCGAGGGAGTGACGCAGAACAAACGCTATGCCTATTTCAATATTACGGACGAAGAGATACTGAAAACCCACACGTTTTCCGATGCGTCCGCCTGCCGCACCGCGACGGACAGCAACTATTTCGTCAAACTCGGCAGGCAGTTCGACGGCTACAATGCCGAGACGAAAACCGCTCTTTCAAATATGTTCGGCGGGCATAAATCGGGCGACAAGCTCGACGTCAGGTTCTCTTCCGAAGACGCTTATCAACGCGCCATTGATGGACTGCTGAAAAAAGAGGAGATCTACAGACTCCTCAGCATCGCCGACGCGGGCAAGGGCGGATTTTCAACAACGCAGATTAATTATATCGCCGACGACACCCACTGTGTCATCGAATTTATTCTCGTATAACCGGGGTGAAATGATGGACAAAAAGAGAATCGAGGCGGCTGTACGCGAGATACTTGCGGCGGTCGGCGAGGATCCGGACAGAGAGGGTCTTGTCGAAACGCCCGCGCGGGTCGCCAGAATGTATGAAGAGATTTTCTCGGGGCTCGAGGACGATCCGAAGCGCCATGTCAAGCTCTTCAACGAAGAGAAAAACGAAGAGATGGTCATTGTACGCGATATCCCGATGTATTCGATGTGCGAACACCATCTTCTGCCGTTTATCGGCAGGGCGCATATAGCATATATCCCGCGCGACGGCAAAGTCATAGGCCTGTCGAAGCTCGCGAGGATAGTTGACAGCTTCGCGCGCAGACCCCAACTTCAGGAGAGGCTCACTTCGCAGATTGCGGACTTCCTTGACGAACAGCTCGACCCGCTCGGCGTGGCGGTCGTTATCGAGGCGGAGCACCTGTGCATGACGATGCGCGGAGCGCGTGCGTCGGGTGCGCAGACGAGGACTTCCGCTCTGCGCGGAACGATGCGCTCGGACGCGAGGGCACGCGCCGAGGCAATATCACTTCTGACAAAATAAGGCGATACTATGGAGAGATTTATTTTTGATACCTCCTCCCACACCCTTGTGTGCGGGATACTCAATATAACTCCCGATTCTTTTTCGGACGGCGGCAAATGGGACGAGCCGCAGAAGGCTCTTGAGCACGCGCTCGAGATGCAGGCGCTCGGCGCGGATATCATCGATGTCGGCGCGCAGTCGACCCGCCCCGGCTCAACAAGACTCTCCGCCGACGAAGAGAACGCGAGGCTCATTCCGGTGCTCAATCTGTTAAAGGGCAGAATAACTGTCCCGATAAGCGTTGACACATTCTATCCCGAATGCGCGCGCACGGCTCTCACGCACGGCGCGAAGATAATCAACGATGTCAGCGGAGAAGCGAGCGACGAGATGGCGAAGGTCGTCAGCGAATTCGGCGCGGGGTGGATAATCATGCACAATCCCGCCGGCGCGGACGCAGTTCCCGTCTATGAAAACGGGGTCTCCGACGATGTGCTCGACTTTTTCGGCAGAGCCGCGAGGGTCGCAAAATCTCACGGGATACCGGCGAGCAGCCTCTGCTTCGACCCGGGAATCGGCTTTGCAAAAAGCTACGAGGACAACCTGCGCCTGATAAGGGATATCGGGAAGATAAAGACCGACGGCAGCGCGCTGATGTCCGCCGCGTCGCGAAAGCGCGTTATCGGCACGGCATCGGGCGAGACGGACGCCGCAAAGCGCGACCCGGGAACGGTGGCGCTGCACACGGCGAGCATATTGAACGGCGCAGATGTTATCCGCGCCCACGATGTGTTCTCCGCCGTCCAGTCGGCGCGCGTCGCGGACGCACTGAAAAAGATATACGGGGAGGCAGACGGTGGATAAGATAATTATAAATTCGCTTCGCCTCTTCGCCTATCACGGGGTCAATCCCGAGGAGCAGGAGGACGGGCAGTTCTTCATTCTCGACATTGAGGCGGATATTCCGCTTTCAAAAGCCGGCGAGAGCGACGATTTAAATGACACTGTCAGCTACGCGCAGATGATAAAATGCGCGCGCAGGGTGTTTTCCTCGCAGAAGGACAAGCTCATTGAGCGTGCCGCGCGGCGTGTTGCCGATGCACTGCTCGAAGAATTTCCGCCCATTGAGGGCGTGAGAGTGACCTGCAAAAAGCCGGACGCGCCGATGAAGGCGGATTTTGGCTTCGCCGCGGTCAGCATTTACAGGGAAAGAAAGTAAAAACATAAAACGGGCAAGAAACATCAATCGAAAGGACTGTAGATTTTATGGCAAACTGTATGCAGGCAGTTATAGGGATCGGTTCGAACATGGGGGACAGACTGAAGAACATAAACGGCGCAGTGCGTTCTCTGTCCCGCCTGCCAAAAACGAAAATAACGGCGTGCTCCCACGTCTATGAGACCCGTCCGGTCGGATATGAGGCACAGCCGCTGTTTTACAACGCCGCAATAATAGTGGAGACGGAGCTGTCCGCGCAGATGCTGCTCGGCGCATGCCTCGGCATCGAGGGAGCTTACGGACGCGTGAGGACGATAAAAGACGGACCGCGCGTGCTCGACCTCGACCTGCTGCTCTATGAGGGCATGAAGAGCGAGAGCTTTCTGCTCACCCTGCCCCACCCGAGAATACACGAGCGCGCTTTCGTGATGGTTCCGCTGCTCGATCTGTTCCCGTCCGGCAGAGCGCCCGGACTCTTCTTCCTGCCGGCTCTTCACGAGATCGGCACTGACGGTGTTGAAAGAATAAACGAAGAGATAACTCTTCCCGAATAAAGAACGAGGTGTACCAATGAAATACGACGTAGTTATCATCGGCGCGGGCCCTGCCGGAATATTCACGGCCATTGAGCTTATCCGCAAGGGCGCGAACAAAAAAATTATGATGGTTGAAAAGGGTCAGCCGATTGAAAAGCGCCGCTGCCCCAAATCAAAGACCAACAAGTGCGTCAACTGCAAGCCCTATTGCCACATAACGACCGGATTCTCCGGCGCGGGCGCATTCTCGGACGGCAAGCTGTCCCTGAGCCCCGAGGTCGGCGGTCAACTCCCCGAGCTCATCGGCTACGATGTGGCGCAGAAGACTATTGAATATGCCGACAGCATCTATCTCGAGTTCGGCGCGGACACCCATGTTGAGGGCGTCGGACGCGAAGAGGAAGTCAAGGAGATAAGAAAGCGCGCGATAAAAGCGGGTCTTCGCCTCGTTGACTGCCCGATACGCCACCTCGGCACCGAGAAGGCGCAGGACATATACTATGCCATCGAGCAGTATCTCATCGAAAACGGCGTTGACATGCTCTTCGGCTACGAGTGCGACAACATAATTCTTGAGGGCGACCAGTGCAAGGGCGTCTATGTCCGCAAGGGCGACGAGAACATAGAGATTTTCGCGGATCACACGGTCATCGCGACCGGACGCCGCGGCGCGGACTGGCTCGAAAAGCTCTGCGCTCAGCATGATATCTCCCATCAGCCCGGCACGGTCGACATCGGCGTGCGCGTTGAGATAAGAAACGAGGTCATGGAGAAGGTCAACGATGTTCTCTATGAGTCGAAGCTCATAGGCTATCCCAAGCCGTTCAAGAACAAGGTCCGCACATTCTGCCAGAATCCCGGCGGCTTTGTCAGCCAGGAGAACTACGACAACGACCTCGCCGTTGTCAACGGACACTCATACAAAGAGCTCAAGAGCAACAACACGAACCTCGCGATACTCTGCTCCCACAACTTCAATCAGCCGTTCAACCAGCCGATCGAATACGCACAGAAGGTCGGCGAGCTGACAAACATGCTCGGCGCGGGACATATTCTCGTCCAGCGCTACGGCGATATCCTCGACGGAAAGCGCACATGGCAGAAGGAGCTTGACCGCTCGAATGTCAGACCCACTCTCCCCGACGCCGTCGCGGGCGACATAACCGCCGCCATGCCCTACCGCGCGATGCTCAACATAATCAACTTCATCCAGGCTGTCGACTATGTTGTCCCCGGTTTCGCCGCGGAGGAGACGCTGCTCTACTCCCCCGAGCTCAAGTTCTACTCCAACCGCATCAAGATGGATGAAAACTTCGACACGAACGTCAGAGGTCTCCACTGCCTCGGCGACTCGAGCGGCTGGACAAGAGGTCTGATGATGGCGTCCGTCATGGGCGTGCTCATGGGCAGAAGCATCGCAGACAGATACAGCGAGTAAACGCGAAAAAACGAGCAAGCACGGCTAAAAATGAAATGAACCCCCGGAGATTTTGGAAGTCTCCGGGGGTTGTTGTATGAGAAGCGAAAAGTAAAATCGCTCGCCTGCTCGCGGTGAAACAATTCCTCGTCCGCTCGGAATTGTGAAAATTGATGCTGCGCATCAAGTGAAATAAAATTCGTTCCTTCATATGCCGCAGGCATATTTCACATTTGCGAAGCAAATATTTCACATCGAAGATATTTCACTCGTTCCAGAGGAACGAATTTCACTGAAAAAGGCACTTGCAATCGCAAGTGCCTTTTTCTGGCTAAGGGCTACAAAAAAGATGTTTTCGTGTATTTGCTGTATGGATTTGAACTCTCACATAACTAATCGGCTAATATTCGATACATTTCCGCTTTCTTTTTTATAAAAACTACTTTATTTTTATGAGGTTCTAAAATTTTAATAATATCTTTCATATTTGTTTTTTGAAAAGTATCGGTCCATTTCAAAAGATTATAAACAGATTTTAATGTCTCTTTCTTACCGTTTTCGAGACCAATTTTTCTATTAATGAATCTTTTAATTATGCGAAAACTATATAGGTATTTTGGCATATTCAGTACATAAATCATATCCGCTTCTTCAAAGCTCCTTTGAACCCAGGCATAATAAACTCCGTCTATAATCCATTCCGGCTGTTGTAATATGTCATTCAACATTTGATTGCGCTTTTCTACAGGCATTTTAACCCCGTATGAATTTTGGCTGTTATCCCATTGGATATCATCCAAGTCATAATTAGGTATATTATACTTTTGGGATAACCTTTTGGCAAAATACGTTTTGCCGGATCCGCTGCAACCGATGATTCGTATTTTCATTTCGAATTTTCCTTTGCGGTGTTGATGGAAGCAATCAAAATTCTACGAATTGTTCCACATTGATTGTAAAGATTGATGGCGATGTCTCTGTTCAAGATATCGGATTTTACAAACAAATCCATCCAGTATTCAGTTTCGTAGCATTCTTTCAGCGCGATCTGTAATTTCGCAATAAAATCCGGTTTGCCGTGGGCATAGTTTGCCTCGTGAATATTGGCACCAATGGAGGTTGCACTGCGCTCTAACTGATTCACAAGGGAATAATGACCTTTGATCGTTTCGCAGAGTTTCATGATTTTTACGGCAAAGTCTATAGACAAATCAACAAGTTTATTTTCTTTCACGGCGACCACCTCTGTGAGGATTATAACATATTAAATGAAATATTGCTACGCAATATGAAATAATCCTTACGGATTATGAAATATTTTGCCTTGCGGCAAAATGTGAAATAAAATAAATCCCTCATACGCCGCAGCGTATTTCATAGCGTCAGCTATTTCATAAGGCAGCGCGTTATTTCACAAATCCCGTAAGGGATTTATTTCATTGAAAAAGCGAACCTTTGTCAGTAGACAAAAGTTCGCTTTTTCATGGTGGGAGAGGGTGGATTCGAACCACCGAAGCCGAAACAACAGATTTACAGTCTGCCCCATTTGACCGCTCTGGAACTCTCCCATATTCTGTTTTCGTTGAGGTTGGAAAAAAACTGGAGCTGGTGGACGGATTCGAACCCCCGACCTGCTGATTACAAATCAGCTGCTCTACCAGCTGAGCTACACCAGCATCTCAACGCTCGAATAATATATCACAAATCGAGCGTTGAGTCAAGCCCTAAATCAAAAAAAATCGAAAAAATCGTTTATTTTCCGCTTCTGAGCAGTTCTGTCATGACCGCCGCCGAATTCTTCGCGGCAAGGGCGGTGAATTTTGAATAATCCATGTGCGATGAGCCGTCCGCCGCGTCGGATATCGCGCGGATAACGCAGAACGGGACTTTGTTCACATAGCACACATGACCTATCGCCGCGCCCTCCATTTCGCAGGCTATCGCGCCGAAAGTTTCGGAGATATATTTCTTCTTCTCCGCGCTGTTGACAAAGCAGTCGCCCGAGGCAATTTTGCCCTTGACGCATCTGATGCCGCCGACGCCCTCGGCTGCAGCGCAGATTTTATCGGCAAGCTCGCCGTCGGCGGGGATATCAACTATATTTATGCCCGATATCATGCCGACCGGGTCGCCGAGCGGACTCGTGTCCATATCGTGCTCGACAACGAAGTCGCTGACCGCGATATCGCCGATATTGAGCTTCGTGCTCAGGCTTCCGGCAACGCCCGTGTTTATTATCCTATCCGGTGAATAGAGCAGGATCATAGTCTGGGCGCACATCGCCGCGAACACTTTGCCTATTCCGCACACGGCGGTCACTACTTCGCGCCCGCAGAGCGTGCCGCTCGTGAACTCGATGCCGCTGACTGTCTTTGTCTGCCTGTTCTCCATCTGCGCGTTGAGCGCCTCTATCTCGATTTTCATCGCTCCGATTATTCCGGTCATGGCTGTCTCCTTTTTATTCCGTGGGATATTTGAAATCCTGCTCGCGGCTCTCGAGCTCTTTGAGATACCGCGCCGCCTCTTTGTGCGCCGCCTCGATGCTGAGTTCTTTATAGTTGCCGCATTCCTTGCGCGATGCGCCGAACATCTCCGGCGCGTCAATAGTCTTTCTCAGCGCCTCTTTGACTTTTTCGAGCGCGCGCTCATGGTTCTGCGAGCGCATGAGCAGATAAAAGCCCGTGCGGCAGCCCATGGGGCCGAAGTATATGACATCTTCCGCCGCGTCCGAGTTGCGCAGGAACGTCGCGAGCATATGCTCCATGGAGTGCATCGTGATGTTATCCATATAGTCTCCGCAGTTCGGCTTGCGGGTGCGCAGATCGTATGTTGTGATATCGCCGTCGATGCGCGAGATGTACATCCCCGGGACTATATAGTCGTGATCGACCGAAAAGCTGGTTATTCTCTGCATAAAATACCCTCCTGTTTTCTGACAGATGAATTATACCACACGCCGGGCGCGGTTTCAATGAATATCGGCGCGCGGCGGAGCAAAAATAGAATTGAAGGAGGCTTTTATAAAATGGGAAAAATCTTTCTTGAAAACCGCGAGATACGCGAATGCTTTGACGCGCTGCCCGTTGAAGTACGCAACAAGATAATCGAGAGCGACCTCGAAATAAACAGCAAAGACGAGCTCGAGCTTGTCGCAAAAAGGCTCGAAAATCTTTCCAAATAGCCATTTTCTGTTGACTGATGCCGCGCACTCGTGTAAAATGGGTGTGCGGTATATTTTACACAGATTTTACAATAGAATTAGTATCGTGCTGTAAAACAACATACAAAAAGAGGCATCGCTATGATTATTGACAAATTCGAGAATCTTCCGCTCTATTTTTCCTGCCTGCCGGGGCTCGACAGGGCGGCGGAGTTCCTCGTCGGAGAGAATATTGCCGACGGACACTATGAGATAGACGGCGAAAAAATATTCGCAAACGTGTCGAGCTATGAGCCAAAGGAGTTTAACGGCGATATGCGCTTTGAGGCGCATAAAAAGTACGCCGATCTTCAGGCGGTTCTCGAGGGCGAAGAACGCATCGACTGGGCGCCGCTCGGCTCGCTCAAGGAAGAGAGCGAGGAATATTCAAAGGGCGGCGACATAGCATTTTACAGCGGGGACGAGCACATGAGAGTGACGCTCTCGGCGGGCGAATTTCTTATTCTGTTTCCCGGCGACGCGCACAAGCCCTGCATCCGCAGCGGCGGAAAAGTGAAGAAAGCGGTAGTAAAGCTCGCGCTCTAAAACGCGCTTTCGGGTGAAGCTATGAAGAAAAACGACAAGATAACAGTTATAACCTGCGCGGCAGCGTTCGCGCTGAATGTCGCGCTGTTTTCGGTCAAGCTCTATGTTGGTCTGTGCGCGAACAGCATCAGCATATATTCGGACGCCGTGAACAATATGTTCGACAGCCTCTCGGGGCTTGCGGCGTTCATCTGCTTCGCCGCGCTGCTCAGCTCATCGAGCGAGGGCACGCGCGCGATAATCAAAAAAGCGGAGCAGTTCTTTTCGTTCGTCATGTCGGTGATAATACTTCTCACGGGGCTGTATTTCGCATATAATTCGCTCGAGCGGCTGTTCTATCCGACGCCTATATCTTATCTGACGCGCTATCTCGTGATGCTAATAGTCACGGTCGCAGTGAAGTTCATCATGTTCTTCGCCTATCGCGGGGTCTACCGAATCACCGGCTCGCCGATAATAAAGGTCATGGCGGCGGACAGCATTCTCGACTGCTTCATAACCCTCGCCACGGTCATGAGTCTCACCGTCTCGCAGTATGTCGAGTTCGCGGTCGACGCGGTGTTCGGGCTTGTTATCAGCACGGTGCTGATAACCTCGGCAGTGAAGCTCGCGAAAAAATCGGGCGCGGTGATGCTCGACTTCGTCGGCAGCGGCAAACGCGAAGAGATATCTGAAATATTTGACTCCCTCGGCGTTGCGGTCGATTATATCACCTACCGCCGCACGGGGACGGAAATTGAAGCGTTTGCAAAGCCCAAATTCCCGGAAAATACAGACGAAAATGAAATAACTCAAAAACTTGTCAACGCCTGCAAAGAAAAAGGCGTGACGCTGCACATATTGAAAATCTGAAGAGTCATGAAAGGAGCAAAAATGAAAGAGAAAAAGAAAAAAGACCCGAAGAAGAAAAAGAGAGCGCTGATTATCACAGGCTCGATCCTCGGCGTTTTCGCGCTGTTTGTTATTACCGTCGTTATGATAACGATTATCGGCGACAAGGCGAACATCAAGCGCGCCGAAAGCTATGACCCGGTGGTCATTGAGAATCAGCTCGTACCCGAAAAAGACGAGAACGGCTACTGGACGTTCACGACCGACCGCGATCTCAAGATCATGCAGCTGACCGACATACATCTCGGTGGCGGCTGGCTCTCGCTCAAGAAGGACTCGCAGGCGATAAACGCAGTCGCCACTATGATTCAGGCAGAGAAGCCCGACCTCGTTATTATAACGGGCGACATGGCGTTCCCCGTTTTCTTCAAGGCGGCGACATTCAACAACAAGCTGCCCGCCAAAGAAATAGCCGCTCTCATGGAGCATCTCGGGGTCTACTGGACGGTCGCCTTCGGCAACCACGACACCGAGGCTTACAGCTACTACTCCCGCGAGCAGATTTCCGACTTCTACGGCAACTCCGGCTTCAAATACTGCCTGTTCCAGAAGGGTCCCGACGATGTTGACGGCTACGGCAACCAGGTCATAAACGTCAAGAACTCCAAGGGCATCCTCACCCAGTCGCTCTACATATTCGACAGCCACTCATACACCGACGGCGACTTCCTTGGCATGATGTGGAAATACGACAACATCCATGAGAACCAGGTTCAGTGGTACAGAGACAACGTAAATCTCATGAACAAGCAGAACAACGAGCGTCTCAAGGAGCTGGGTCTGCCCGAGAATTCGGATGTCAAGTCCCTCGCGTTCTTCCACATTCCGCTGACCGAACAGCGCGACGCATGGTACGAATACATGGCAAACGGCTTCAAGGACACGGAAAATGTCAAGTATGTCTACGGCAAAGCCGGTGAGGGCAAAAAGATAATCTATTGCGGCATGGGTGAAGACGATCTGTTCGAGACGATACGGGAGCTTGGCTCGACGAAGGGACTCTTCTTCGGTCACGACCACGACAACAACTTCTCGATTTATTATAAAGGCATCCGCATGACTTACGGATACAGCATCGACTACCTCGCCTATTCAGGAATCAACAAGCGCGGTTCCCAGCGCGGCTGCACGATAATCACTGTCTCGCCCGACGGCACTTTCGACTGCAAGGCGGAAAACTACTATCAGGAGAAGTATCAGAGCCAGTACGAAAAAGAGCAGGTCACGATGCAGGATGTCACCGAGGCTTCGACTCATCTTTAATATAACGCCCGCAGGCTTATAAGCATAAAAAAGCAATCCTACCCGAGGAAAATCCCTTGGGTAGGATTTTTGTGTATACGGCACGGCGAAGCGGAGATTTAGGGTTGTTGTCCGGAGTTGCCGATTTTTCCTTGCTTTTTTAGATGTCCTTTTGTAGGGGTCGGCGACTCGACGACCCTTTGACGCGCCAGCGGCACGATGTTAGACTATAAAATTTTTACCCTCTGCCTTCGCTACCTACCTTAACTAAATATTTTATCTCTTACAGCGTTTCGACATTTTTTTGTTTGAAAAAGAAAACGCCTGCAAAAGAAAAGCAAACTGTGCCCGCAAGAAGGCAAGCAAGCACCGCTTAAAAGCAAGTCTTTTTGCGCCATGCTGCGAAAAAACCGCTTGAAATGCGAAAGCATTTCTGCGCGTCTTTTTCTTGCCTGTCATCAAAAATTCAATGCTTTTAAGTGCAAGCAGTTTTGCTGTGCAAAACCGACACTTGCTCACCTCCTTGCGGGCGGCTTCGCCCCGAGACACCCGCAACGCCGCGCCGCAGTACTTAGCTTGCGGCTCTCAATCAGTTGCTCGGCACATTCGCGCGCAAACGCGCCGGAGCTTGAACGAGTGCGCGCTCGTGCGTCTTGCTTCGCAAGCCGTTCCCTCACCTAACCCAGTTGGTTTCTACCACTGCGGCGCGACTATTGGAAGCTTGATTACAAAAGTCGGCTTGGTCACTTACTTTTACTTTGCAAGAGTTCAAAAAACGAGGCTTGTCTACCTGTTTAAATCTTTCTATCGACTACGCCGATAACGGACAGCCGCAAGGGCTGTCCCTACAAACGGTCGGTAATGAACAGTTCGAGGATTTCATGCCGCTCACGCGGCATCGGTGCGTCGAGGTCGCCGCACCCTACATGTTGCGCGTCAATAAATTTGTGCAGATTTCGCGGGCGGATGATATTCGCTCATATTGCGAACTCTTTCACTATTCAATTTTACTTATTACTTTGAACGAAGCGAAACAAACCCCTCAGTCGCTCTGCGACAGCTCCCCTTCAGGGGCGCCTGAATATATTCTATAACGATACTCAATTTACCCATCAACAAAACCAACCTGCCCAAAGCTTATACCAGGCAGGTTGGTTGTCTTTACTCTCCGTCCGCCGGAGGGTTTGATTTTTAATATCCGAGGTTCATATCAACCTTGTTGATAATATCCTCCCCTGCTATATATCGGCGAAGATTTTCGAGACAGATGTCCCATACTTTCTTTTCCGTCGCCGGGTCGTGACCGAAACCGCGCCCGGAGATATGCGGGGTTATCAAAACATTCGGCATTTTCCACAGCGGGGAATCCGCCGCGAGCGGCTCTTTTTCGAGCACATCGAGAATCGCGCCCGCAATGCGCCGCTCTTCGAGCGCGCGGATGAGCGCGTCCGTGTCAATTAGACTCCCGCGCCCGACATTTATAAACAGCGCGTCACTCTTCATCAGGCAGAGGCGGTCGTAATTTAATATATGCCCCGTCTCTTTTGTGTTCGGCAGACAGCCGACGACCAGATCCGCACGCGGCAGGAGAGAATCTATATCCGACAGCGTTTGCATCTCATCAAAATATTGCGCGGGCGCGCCTGTTCTGCGAATGCCGATATTTTTTGTCCCGAACGCCGAGAGCCGCTTTGCGATATTCGAGCCGATGTCTCCCGTGCCTAAAATAAGAGCCGTTTTGCCTTCAATCGTCCGCTCGGCTCCGGCATCGCGCCAGATGCACACCTTCTGATTTTCGATATACTCAGGGAAACGCCTGTAGACGCAGAGAATCGCGCCGATAACATATTCGGCAATGACCGAGCCGAACGCACCGGACGCATTCGCTATTTTTATTCCCTGCGGGAAGCCGCCGCGCGTGTATATATCCGCGCCCGCCCAGGTCATCTGGACGAATTTCAGGTTCTTCGCCTCTCTTATTCTTTCCGTGCGCGGTTCGCCGATAACCACTTCGGCGCTGCCTATATCGCTTTTTCTGTCTTTAAATAAAAATACACAGCTGTTTTTGAATTCTTCGAGCCGCAGCTTTATCTCATCGCTGCACGGCGCCGTTATCAGAACCTCTGTCATGCAATCACCTCAACACAAAATTATGCCCGCGGGCAAAAGATATCCCCCCGCATGAGCGGAGGGAATTCGCATTTAGTCGCCGAGGCTCTTGAGCGCATCTGCCAGACGGGTCAGATCGTCTTTGTCGAAGAAATCTATCTCGAGCACTCCGCTCTCCTTGCCGGGCTTCGTGCCGACCTTGACTTTTCTTCCGAGGAAGTCGGTCAGAGCGAGTTCAACTTCGTCATAGTAGCTCTCGCGGCGAGCGGCTGGCTTCTCCGCCTTGGGCTCTTTATTTCTCTTTTTGACTAATTTTTCAACATCGCGGACGGTCAGTCCTTTTTCTATAATCAAATCCGCCGTCTCGATGATATCCTGCTCATCTTTAAATCCGAGCAGGGCGCGTGCGTGACCGGGCGAGAGCTTGCCGTCCGAGACGAGCGCAATGACGCTGTCCGGGAGCTTGAGAAGTCTCAGCGCATTAGCCACTGCGGGACGGGATTTGCCGACGCGCTCCGCCGCCTCGTCCTGAGTCAGCGAGAGGGTGTCCATGAGCGCCTTTATGCCCTGCGCCTCTTCAATCGCGTTGAGATCCTCGCGCTGGAGGTTTTCTATAAGAGCGAGAGCCATCGCCTCGTCGTCGCTGAGCTCTTTTATAACAACGGGGACTTCAGTCAGACCCGCCATGCGCGATGCGCGCCAGCGGCGTTCGCCGGCGACGAGCTGATAGCTGCCATCGGGCATCGGGCGCACGAGAAGCGGCTGAATGACGCCGTGTTTCGCTATGCTGTCCGCAAGCTCGGCGAGCGCATCCTCGTCAAATATTTTTCTCGGCTGGTCGCGGTTGGGCTCGATATCCATTATCTTGAGCTTGACCGCGCTGGTCGAGGCTATCTCTTCAATGGAGTTGTCGGCAAACAGAGCGTCAAGCCCGCGGCCGAGTCCGCCTTTTTTTGCTGCCATTTATATTTCCCCTTTCGGCTCAGTTGCTTTTCTTTCCGTTCATTCTCAGGAACTCGTCCGCAAAGTCGTTATATGCGCTCGTTCCCTTTGAGCTTCTGTCATAGTACATGACCGGCTGACCGAAGCTCGGAGCCTCGGAGAGTCGAACATTTCGCGGAATGACCGAGGAATAGACCTTTCTGGGGAAGAAGCGTTTGACCTCGTCAACGACCTGCTGAGTGAGATTGAGTCTGCCGTCGTACATCGTGAGCAGAACTCCCTCGATCTCTATCATCGGGTTATAGAGGCGCTTGACCTGCCTGACGGTGGACATGAGCTGCGACAGACCTTCAAGCGCATAGTACTCGCACTGGATCGGCACCATGACTGTGTCCGAAGCGCACAGGGCGTTGAGGGTTATGAGTCCGAGCGAGGGCGGGCAGTCAAAGAAGATAAAATCAAAATCCGCCTTGACGGGTGCGAGCGCAGTCTTGAGTCTGCTCTCGCGGTGATCCATATCCACGAGCTCAAGCTCCGCGCCAGCGAGAGCCATGTTCGACGGCAGAACCCAAACGTTCTCATACTCGCTCTCGAGGATAACATCCTTTGCGGGGACGGAGTTTATCATCACATCATATGCCGACTGCTCGAGCGCGCGCTTGTTGATGCCGAGTCCGCTCGTCGCGTTGCCCTGCGGGTCGATGTCCGCGAGGAGGACTTTATACCCCTTGTCGCCGACGGCCGCCGCGAGGTTGACCGCCGAGGTCGTCTTGCCGACGCCGCCTTTCTGGTTGACTATTGCAATTACCTTTCCCAATCCGAAGTCTCCTTTGCCTTTTTCGGCCAAAAATACTGCAAAAATTATACCATAACGCTTTGAAAAGGTCAATCAGAATATCGGACACCGATGTTTCACGTGAAACATTGAAACGACAAAGCGGCAGGCTCCTTTTTGGAAGTCTGCCGCCCTGCCGTGATGTGGGGTGTGAAAGAGACAGATATGGTAATGGGGGATTGTCAAATTTATGGGTCAACCTGCGTTGCGGCAGGCGAACTCTTTCGGTATGCGCACCGTGAACTCGATGCTGTCCTGCGTCTCGGTACGCAGGGACTCCGCCCTGATGCCCGCTTCGCGCATGGTATCAACGGCGTGGTTTATTGTGTTGACAAAGATGCGGACATCTTTGAAGAGCTTTATAACGCGCGGCTTGTGCGCTGTCTCGTCATCGAGAATCGCGTTGACGAGCTTTTCGGTCTGCGCAACATTCAGCGAACGCTTTATGACCGTATCTGTCGCGGCGTGCAGCTTATTTAAATCTTCTATCCTGAGCAGAGCGCGGGCATGGCGCTCGGTTAAATCTGCGGAAATCATCTTCTCGCGGATATCCTCGGGCAGACGCAGAAGCCGAAGCTTATTTGATAATGTAGACGGAGCTTTGCCGAGCTTTTCCGAAAGCTGAGCTCTGTCGAGTCCGTACTTTTCGCCGAGCGACTCTATCGCAAGCGCCTCCTCAAAGAAATTGAGGTCGCGCCGCTGAAGGTTCTCTATCACGGAATAGACAGCCGCCTGAGTGGAATCCGCATTTATAACAATGCACGGCACGCGGTCGAAGCCCGATTCTGTTGCAGCTCTGAGCCGCCGCTCCCCTGCTATCAGCTCATATTTTCCGTCCCCGTCCTCCGCGCGCACCGAAAGCGGCTGGAGTATTCCATTGCGGCGGATACTCTCGCCGAGGGACGAAAGCTCGTCGGAGTCGAAATATTTTCTCGGCTGATTCGGGTTTGTCCTGATCTTATCAACAGGAATGAGCAGAACAGCTCCGGCTTTTGAAACTTCCATGGCACTTGTCCTTTCCGATAATAGAAGAACCGCCGTTCCTCTGTGATAAAAGCATATCACCGGAAAAGGCGGTTGTCCACTGTTTTCGGTCGGGCGGAAATGAGCCGTTCGGGAGCTTTTCCCCGTTATACGAGCGGCTTTTTTGAAATCTGTGCCGAAGGGCGCGGGTATTTTGTCGCAGTGTGCGATATCTTTTTTACATTTATCAGAACTCTCTCGCCGCCGTCGGGCAGTATGAGAGTCTCGGTCTTTTGAGTCTCGCCGCCGAGTGTGGCAATCGCTTTTCCGGCGCAGCCGAGTTCTTCGGCACCCTTTGCGCCTTTCATCGCGCAAAAAGTTCCGCCGACTTTAACAAACGGCAGGCAGTACTCGCACAGCACGTTCATCGCCGCGACCGCGCGCGAAACCGCAAAATCGAAGCTCTCGCGCAGCTCCCCCTGCCCCGCCTCTTCGGCGCGTGCATGGACTATATTAGCGGAAAGTCCGAGTTCTTCAACGCTCTGCGAGACGAACGCCAGCTTTTTGCCCGTCGAATCGAGCATGGTGAGCTTTATCTCCGGGCGGGCTATCAGCAGGGGAATCCCCGGGAATCCGCCGCCCGTGCCGACATCTATGACTTTCGTCCCCGGCTGAAGATCTATCATGCGCAGCGCAGTGAGACTGTCCGCAAAGTGCTTGACGGCTATCCCCTCGGGGTCGGTTATGGCGGTGAGATTGAGCACTTTGTTTTTTTCGACGAGCATCGACGCAAAAAGCTCAAATCTTTCAAGAGCCTGCGCGTCGAGCTCAACGCCGATATCGGCGCAGATATTTTTGAGCCTGTCTTTATTTATCATGTTTCCTGTTCTCCCTCTCCAGATGAATCAGCAGCACCGAAATGTCCGCAGGGCTGACGCCGGATATTCTCGACGCCTGGCCGACATTCTCCGGGCGTATCTTTGAAAGCTTCTCGACCGCCTCGAGCCGCAGTCCGCCGAGCGCGGCGTAGTCTATATCCTGCGGTATTTTTTTCACTTCGAGTCGGCGCATCTCATCGACCTGCGCCTGCTGGCGTTTTATATATCCCTCATATTTGATATCTATCTCGACCTGCTCGAACACTTCTTTCGGATAGTCCGGGCGCGTCGGGTCAAACGGGGCGAGCAGTTTATAATCAGCCTGCGGACGGCGCAGAAGCTCGGAGAGTCTTATTCCGCCATCGATGGGCGATGTTTCACGTGAAACAAGTATATCATTCAGCTCTTTGCACGCGTGGATAGTAGTATTCTCCGCGCGGCGTTTCTCGTCTTCAATCAGTTCGAGCTTGCGGCAGAATGCGTCATAGCGCTCCTGCGAGATGAGTCCCAGTTCGTAGCCTATAGGAGTCAGGCGGCGGTCGGCGTTATCCTGTCTGAGCAGGAGTCTGTATTCCGAGCGCGAGGTCATCATTCTGTACGGATCGGAGCAGCCCTTTGTGACGAGGTCGTCTATGAGCGTTCCGATATACGAGCTGGCACGGTCGAGTTCGAGCGCGTTCTTTTTCTGAACCTTGCGTGCGGCGTTGATGCCCGCTATCAGTCCCTGCGCGGCCGCCTCTTCGTATCCGCTTGAGCCGTTGAACTGGCCTGCGCCGAAGAGCCCGTCAAAGTCGTTGAACTCAAGACTGCGCTTGAGCGCGAGCGGATCGATGCAGTCGTATTCTATAGCATAGGCGGTGCGCATTACCTCGCAGTGCTCCAATCCGGGGATAGTGTGCAGGAATTCGAGCTGCACATCCTCCGGCAGCGAAGAAGAGAGCCCCTGGAGATACATCTCCCCAGTCTCTGCGCCACATGGTTCGATGAATATCTGATGCCGCTCCTTTTCGGAGAAGCGGACTATTTTATCCTCTATGCTCGGGCAATAGCGCGGACCGACTCCGTCTATCTTTCCGGAATAGAGCGGCGAGCGGTGGAGGTTCGAGAGAATAACTTTCTTCGTCTCCTCCCCCGTGTAGGTCACATAGCATTCGCGCGTGTTCTTCACTTCGTACCTGCCCGTGAACGAAAACGGCACTATATCCTCATCGCCGAACTGCGGTTCGAGCTTTTCGGTCTCAACGCTTCTGCGGTTGACTCGCGCGGGCGTGCCCGTCTTGAATCGGCGCAGAGGGAGTCCGAGGGCTTTGAGCGACTTCGACAGCTCGGTCGCCGGGAACATCCCGTCCGGTCCGCTCTCGTATGAGACATCGCCGATATAGACTCTGCCGCCGAGGAAAGTGCCCGTCGCGAGTACCACGCACTTCGCGCGGTAAACGGCCTCGAGTCTGGTGGTAAGCACCCACTCGCCGGAGTCATAATGAATATCGATTATTTCAGCCTGACGGAGCGTCAGATTCTCCTGCTCCTCAAGCGTTCTTTTCATATATGCGCTGTAGGCGCGCCTGTCGATCTGCGCGCGCGGGCTGTGGACTGCCGGGCCCTTGCCGAGATTGAGCATACGCATCTGCAAAGTGTTCGCGTCCGCCGCGAGACCCATCTCACCGCCGAGCGCATCTATCTCGCGCACGAGATGTCCTTTTGACGTTCCGCCTATCGACGGGTTGCACGGCATATTGCCGACCCAATCGAGATTGACGGTGAACACCTCCGTCCTGCATCCGAGACGCGCCGAGGCGAGCCCCGCCTCGATTCCCGCGTGACCCGCGCCTATAACGGCAACATCTATTCTACCCGCATCGTATTTCATTCGGTCAGTACCCCTATTCTCAACAGTATATCGCGCCGAACGCAGAGAGCGCGGCGCGGAAAATTTATAATCAGTCGGTGTCGTTACGACCCAAAAGTCAGATGTACGGCTATAGATTGTGGCGGTTAATAGCGGAGTTGAAAGTTAATGAAAAAATATATATGTTGCCTTCGCTACCTACCCTAAGAAAATATTTTACACTACCAACGTTTCGGCATTTTCTTTTTATTTGAAAAAGAAAACGCCTGCAAAAGAAAAGCAAACTCAGGGCTTCGCCCCGAGACCCCGCGAACACCGTGCCGCAGTACATAGCTCACGGCTCTCAATCGGCAGCTCGGCACATTCGCACGCAAACGCGCCGGAGCTTGAACGGGTGCGTGCTCGTGCGGCTTGCTGCGCAAGCCGTTCCCTCGCCCCTCTTAGTTGGCTTATCAAACACTGCGGCGCGGCTATTGGAAGCCTGATTATAAATATTAGTTGAGTCACTCGCTTTTACTTTGTAAAAGTTCAAAAAACGAGGCTTATCTGCCTGTTTAAATCTTTGTATCGGCTTCGCCGATAACGGACAGCCGCAAGGGCTGTCCCCACGAACGGTCGCAATAGACATTTTGAGAATTTCGTGCCGCTGTCGCGGCAGCGGTGCGTCGAGTCGCCGCACCCTACAAGTTGTGCGCCAATAAATCACTGCAAATTTCGCGTGTAGATGATATCCGCCCCTACCGCACACTTCTTCACTATTCACTTTTACTTATTACTTTGAGCGTTAGCGAATTAACCCCTCAGTCTCGGCTTACGCCGAGCCAGCTCCCCTACAGGGAAGCAAAAAACACAAAGCCAGCAAAGTTCTCCGCTGAGGTCGGCAAAATAGATTTTTACAAAAACTTATGCCGCCCACACGTAGCGGTGCGTCGAATCGCTGTGCTATATATTGCAACACTCGTCGCAATTTATTTAATCACTTGCCAACGCAGAACTGCGAAAACACTTCGTTGACTACGGCTTCGCCGGCGCGTTCGCCGGTGAGTTCGAGCAGCGCATCAACGGCGCAGTCGGCGCAGACGTTGACCGCGTCGAGTGTGACTCCGCTTTCGAGCGCGAAGCGCGCCTCTTTTATGCTGTCGAGCGCGCGCACACAGCATTTGCGCTGGCGTTCGCTCGTCAGCGCGGCGGCAGACGGATCGAAATTCGAAGTACCGAGCAGATCGGACAGCACTTTTTCCAGTTCGCCGCCGCCCTGAGCCGTCTTTGCGGAAAGCTCGACATATGCGCCGAAGCGGCTCTTTATATAATCCGTGTTGCAGACAAAACCGAGGTCGCTCTTATTGACGACCGCTAGACTGCGCCTGCCGGAACAAAAATCAATTATTTCCATATCCTCATCGGTCAGTTTTTGCGCGCCGTCGAAAACGGCAATGACCAGCTCAGCTCTGGAGAGGCGCTTTTTCGCCAGTTCAACGCCGATGCTCTCTATTTTATTATCCGTGTCACGTATCCCGGCGGTGTCCGCAAGGCGCAGCAGGTTTTCGCCGACGCGAACAGTCTGCTCAACTATATCGCGCGTCGTGCCGGGGACATCGGTTACTATCGAGCACTCGCATCCGCTCAGGAGATTCATCAGCGTCGATTTGCCGACATTGGGTCTGCCGACTATGACAGTATCCACTCCCTGAGTGACCGCTTTACCGTTTTCAAACCCGCTGATAAGCGATTCGAGCTCGCTCTGCGCCGCCGAAAATGTTTTTTCAAGCTCGTCCGTGGAGAGCTCTTCTATATCCTCGTCCGGGTAATCGACCCACGCGCTCAGATGCGCGCAGACATTTATTATACTGTGGGCGACCGATCCTATCCTGCCGCTGAGCCTGCCCTCGAGGGTATTGAATGCGGCGCTCGCCGCCTGTTCGCCCTGCGCGGAGATGAGCGACATGACGCTCTCCGCCTTTGCGAGGTCAATGCGTCCGTTTAAGAAAGCCCGCTTTGTGAACTCGCCCGGACCTGCGGGCTGAGCGCCCGCATTCAGCACCGCGCGAAGAACCTGACGGACTATATACACTCCGCCGTGGCAGGACAATTCGACCGTGTCCTCGCCGGTATAACTTTTGGGTGCGCGGAAAACGAGGGCTATCGCCTCGTCTATCGGCTTGCCGTCGAGGCTGACTGTGCCGAAGTGGGCGGAGTATCCCGCCGCTTCGCTCAACGGCTTCCCGGAGACCGCCGAAAAGACTTTATCCGCGACGGCAATCGCATCGCCGCCGGAAATGCGGACTATGCCTATTCCGCCCGCGGCGTTGGGAGTCGCGATGGCGGCAACGGTAGACGTCTGTTCCACGGTGTTCACCTCTTTCGTCTATAGATAGATTTATTATAACGCAGGGAGACCTGCGGAGTTATCGAAATTAAAAATATGGGGATTTTGTGTTGTTTAGGTCGGCGTGAATTTAAGAACGTAAAATTTACCCACTACCTTCGCTACCTACCTTAACTAAATACTTTATCTCTTACAGCGTTTCGGCATTTTCTTTTTATTTGAAAAAGAAAACGCCTGCAAAAGAAAAGCAAACTCAGGGCTTCGCCCCGAGACCCCGCGAACGCCGCGCCGCAGTACATAGCTTGCGGCTCTCAAGCAGTTGCTCGGCACATTCGCACGCAACCGCGCTGGAGCTTGAACGAATGCGTGCTCGTGCGTCTTGCTTCGCAAGCCGTCAAATACTGCGGCACGGCTATTGGGAGCCTGATATAAAAGTCAGATGAGTAACTCGCTTTTACCTTGCAAAAGTTCAAAAAACCGGGCTTGCTTTTTCCTGCTTAAAGCTTTTGGAACTTTATATCGGCTTCGCCGATAGCGGACAGCCGCAAGGGCTGTCCCTACGAACGGTCGCAATAGACATTTCGAGAATTTCATGCCGCTGTCGCGGCAACGGTGCGTCGAGTCGCCGCACCCTACAAAATGCGCGGCAATAAGATTGTGCAGATTTCGCGGGCAGATGATATCTGCCCTGCTGTATACATTATAGCTTTATAGATTTATCTGTTACTTTAAGAGAATCGAAAAAGCGGCAGCGGTCTGGAAGCTCCATCCGCTGCCGCCGGACATTTTTTATTTGATGTTGACCTTGTGGTTCATCAGCCAGCCTGTTCCGAAGAACAGACCGATTGAAACCAGGAACTGGAAGATAACTCCCGTCACACCGAACGAAAGATCCTTTGTAGACATTGCCGTGCCGAACGAGAACACAAGTCCGTCTGTTCCGGGCGAAACGGTGATGGGCACATAGTTCGTCAGCAGGAAGTTGCAGATCTGAGCGATAATGAATATCGCAAAGAAAACGACTATCGGGCCTGCCGCGCCGAGCTTCTGCATAATGCGGGTGTTCGCGAAAGTTATGGAGAAGAACAGCTCGGAAATGAGGAACGCAAGCTGAACAAAGACCGCGAGCACGAGCAGGACGAGATATCCCTTTATCGCTTTTGCGCCGGGCATCGAGCGGAACATGCTGATAATTGTCTTTATCATGTTGAGGTTGTTCTCGCCGATGAGCGAGGTGACGTAGTCGTATATCCAGATCATTATGCCGATGCTCACAGCGTAGCTAACGATCATCCACAGGAAAGCGACTATAGCCTTTGCCGCGAGGAGCTGCCCGCTCGTCACGGGGAGCGTGAAGCTCAAATAGCCCTGCTGCCCGTAGAGCGTCTTATAGAAGTTTGCGATAACACCGACAAAGGTTATGATGAGCGCTATCATCGCGATGAGGAACAGCGCAACGGTTGCCATGGCGCTGAGCCAGCTTATGTCTATCGCATAGGCGATGAGCATGATGCCTATTGTGACCGCGGCGGCAACGTAGATGTTCATCATCATATGCGCGCTCATTTTGATTTCATTCTTAATCAATTTGCCAAGCATATTTGAACACCTCCTTGAAAACATCCTCAAGCGTCTTGCCGCTGCTGCATATGTCGTCAACGGACGAGTTGAGCAGGACTTTGCCCTGACCTATCATCAGCGCGTGATCGAATATGCTCTCGACATCGTGGATAAGATGGGTCGAGATGAGCATAGTCGAATCCTTCGGGTGATTCTTCATAATTATTTCAAGTATGCCGTCGCGCGCGGCGGGATCGACACCGCTGAGCGGCTCGTCGAAAATATAGAGCTTCGCGTTGCGGCACATGACGAGAATGAGCTGAAGCTTCTCCTGCATACCCTTTGACATCGACTTTATCTTCTGCTTGGGCTGGAGACCGAATGTGTCGAGCATTCTCATCGCCTTGTCGCGGTCGAAGTCCGGATAGAAATCCGCAATGTAGTTTATCGCGTCGACAGCGCGCATCCAGTCCGCAAGATACGACTTCTCGGGCAGATACGCTATCTTTGCCTTTGTCGAGGGGCCGGGGACTTCGCCGTCTATGAGCACCTCTCCGGAGTAGTCGTGGATGAGACCCGTGAGTATTTTTATCAGCGACGATTTACCCGAGCCGTTCGGGCCGAGCAGAGCTATGATCTGGCCGGGCTGGAAGCTGAACGAGATATCGTTGAGCACCTGGTGGCTGCCATAGGACTTGCTCAGATGGTTTACTGTGATTATGTCCTGCATTTTTTCCTCCCGTAAATTTTTGACGTAGGAATCTACTTGGAATGATTATATCACAAAAAATGGCATAGTAAAAGTTTTTTATGTTTTTTTAAGGAATAGTCACATTTTATTTAAACTTTTTTGCCGATATCCTGTTTTTTATCGCTCCCGCGGCGGCAAAAATCATAAGGCACACGGCGTTCGCCGCAACTACGCTCGCACCCGCCGGGGTATTGAAGGCATAGGAGATAACAAGCCCCGCAAAGAAGCAGACGCACGACACCGCCGCCGATACGGCAGTCACCGCGCGGAAGCTCTTGCACACGCGCATTGAAGTCAGCGCGGGGAAAATTATCAAACTCGATATCAGCAATGCGCCCATTATCCTCATGCCGACAACTACAGTGACAGCGGTGAGCAGAGCTATAAGAGTATTGTAGAGTCCCGTCTTTGTTCCGGTCGCCGCGGCGAAAGTCTCATCGAAAGTTACGGCAAAGATGCGGTTATAGAATATGACATAGAGCACGAGCACAGCCGCCGATATCGCGGCGCAGGCGATAATATCATTTTTGCCCATGAGCAGAACCGAGCCGAACATATAGCCCGACACATCGGTGTTGAGTCCCGTTGTCAGAGACGCCGCAATTACGCCGACTGCTATAGCCGTGCTCGAAATGAGCGCTATGGCGGCGTCGCCCTTTATCTTCGCGTTGTCGTTTATCCGCATGAGCAGGAATGCCGCCACTACAACTACGGGCACGGAGATTTTTAGCGGCGCCACATTCAGCGCCATAGCCACGCACGCCGCGCCGAAGCCGACGTGGGAGAGCCCGTCGCCTATCATCGAATAGCGCTTTAATACGAGAGTCACTCCGAGCAGGGCGGAGCAGAGAGCCACGAGCAGACCCGCTATCAGAGCGCGGCGCATGAATGAATAAGAAAGCATCTCGGCGATAAGTTCAAACATCGCTTCTCCCCCTCCCCGCAAAACGCCGTCCGGCGTCGCTCTTTAAATAATCCTCGGTCGTGCCGAAAAATTCGACTCCGCGCGAGCCGAGATGCAGAATCTTGTTCGCGTTCTCGACGGCGCACTCTATATCGTGCGAGACCATGATAACGGCTATGCCGGAATCCCGATTGAGCTTTTTTATCAGGCGATAGAACTCAGCAGTCACCACCGGGTCAAGCCCGGTCACCGGCTCGTCGAGCAAAAGCAGCTCTTTTGCAGCGCAGAGCGCACGCGCGAGCAGAACCCTCTGCTGCTGACCGCCGGAGAGCTCGCGGTATGATCTGTTCGCGATATTTGTTATCGAGAGCTTTTCCATATTTTTGTTAGCAAGGCTGCGGTCGGCGCGGGAATAGAACGGACCTTTCGAGCCGTTGAGACAGCCGGAGAGCACTACCTCGCGCACCGTCGCGGGAAAATCGCGCTGAGCCTGGGTCTGCTGCGGCAGATAGCCTATGTCCGTGCGCCTGAGCCCGTCGGCGAAATCAACGCTTCCGCCTCTCATCGGGATAAGCCCCAGAATACCTTTTAGAAGAGTGCTCTTGCCCGAGCCGTTTTCGCCGACTATGCAGAGATAGTCTCCGCGCTCAAGCTCAAAGCTCACGCCGTTGACCGCTACAGTGTTGTCGTAGCCTATCACAGCATCGCGGCAGGCGAGCAATATATTTTTGTTCATGAAAGTGCCTCCCTGAGATTTCGGAGATTGTCGTTCATCAGCGAGAGATAGCCGACCCCGGACTCAAATTCATCGCGGCTGACATTGTGGCATGAGTGGAACAGCCGCATCGAACAGCCCGTCTCGCCGCAGATTATCTCCGCCGTTCGCGGCTCGGCCAGCTCTTCATAGAAAATGACCGGGATGTTCCCGTTTTTTACAGTGTTTATTATCTTCGCTACAGTCCGCGCACCCGGCTCGGAGTTGTCCGCGCAGGCGTCGAGCGCGCTGATAAATTTTAAAGAATACCGCTCGGTGAAATTGCGGAAAGCGAAGCGGCCGGAGAATACGATTATATCGCGCTTTCCGTTTTTGACTGCGTCTTTGAATCCCGCATCGAGCGACTGAAGCTTCGAGATATATTTTTCGCTGTTTGATTTATAGAACTCGGCGTTGCGGCCGTCGAGCCGGCAGAGCGCGTCGGTTATGACCTTCACCATGCCCTGAGCGTAGACCGGGTCTGTCCAGATATGCGCATCGACAAATCCCTCTTCATATTCATGCTCATGTTCATGCTCGTCCTCGTGGCCGTGTTCATGCTCATGTTCATGCGCGGCAAGGCGCAGACCCATTTCTGAAGCGATATCTAGATACTCGCCCGCTCCCGTTGATTTGTCAAAGAGCTTCGCCGACCAGGTCTCCATATTTTCGCCGACGCGGATCAACAAATCCGCATTGCTGACCGCTTTCATATCGGCGGGTGTAGGATCATATGAGTGGCTCTCCATTCCGGGCGGAAGCAGCAAAGTTAAATCTACTCTGTCCCCGGCAATCTCGCGCACGAAATCATACGGCACGAACAGCGTGCATACAACGCGGAGCTTATCGCTCTTCGATTCAAATTTTCCGGAGGAGCAGGCGGCAAGCGAGAATATCATCGCCGCGCAAAGTATGACTGCCGCCGCGCGCAAAAGCTTAGTTTTCATTCTTTTTCCTTTCGGCGCACTCGGCGCAGACTCCGTAGAGCACGGTGTTCTCCGCGCTGAGGGTAAACCCGTGGTGCTCGAAGATATGCTCCGCGACCTTGTCGAGAAAGCCGCACTCGACATGGAGCAGCTTCCCGCACTCGAAGCATTTGAGATGATAGTGGTTGCAGCAGTCCGCACTGTCGCCGACATACTGATAGCACGCGCTCTCCCCGTCGTGGAGCACGAACTTGCGCACGCTCCCCTCGCGCAGCATCTTTTCTAGATGGCGATAGACCGTAGCCTTGCCGACCGGGCAGCCGCGCTCGCCCAGAATATGCGATATATCCTCGGCGGTCAGATGCCTACCGCCGCTACTTTTAAGCAGAGATGTAATCAATTCGCCCTGCTTTGTGTTGTAACCCATAAAAAAACACCTCTTTGAGCTTCGGCAGAAAACAGAAGAAATATTCCGCCGCAAACTGAATTTGAGAATCGTTTTCAATTTTAGTCCCAAAAGCGCGGTTTGTCAAGAGCGGAGTTTCGCTTCGCTCAAAATTGTGCAGTAGGGGCAGATATCATCAGCCCGCGAATTTAGCAGTGATTCTTGTCTTTTGCAACTCGTAGGGACAGCCCTTGCAGCTGTCCCTACAAACTATCGGTAATAGATATTTCAAAAAATTTTGTCCCGCTCTTAGCTACGGTGCATAAAAATCTATACACTCCGCAATATCCCGAAATAAAAAACAGCTTCATCCCGGCGTATCTGCCGAAATGAAGCTGAATAAATATTTTATTTTTCCGCGCTGTCTCTACGTTTGTATTTCGACGAGGGGATAAACGCGAACACAGCGATGACCGCGACGAACAGCGCCGACATTACTTTTATATACAGCTCCGAGAGTCCGATGTTCTGCGCCGTCTCCTGTCCGAGCGCGATATAGACCGCCGCATATGTCACGAGAACGACAAAAAATGCTATTATCAGTCCGTTTCGCGCTTTTCTGCGTGAACATTCGCGGTCGGGGTCATACGGGAGCGCCAGCCACGCCGCGGTTATCATTATCGGCGAGATGCTGCCGGAGAGCACGGAGAGAATAATATACAGCACCGTGTTCTTTTCGCTCCTGTTGTTTTTGAGCATCAATATGCCGCATGACGCAAAGCCGATTGCATTTATTATATCCCCCGCTATGCGCACTCCGCTTGTGAGCCCGTTGAAATTCGGTATGCACACCGCCGCATCCACTAATATAAATATCGCCATAACGCAGAGCAAAGCGGGCATTATTTTTTCCGTCAGGCGTAAGTCTGCATTCCCGCTCTTTTTGATTCGCGACGATGCGGTTATCGCCGAAACGCCTATGAGTATTAATATAATCGCCAAACACAGCGAGACGATTTTTTCCGCCGCCGGGCTGCCGGCTAAAAACGGCGAAATGCCGTTTGTCAGCGCGCCGATAACAGAAAACACGCCCGCGAGGGTATAGAGAAGTATATTTCGTCTGTTCATTATTTCTTCGCCTTTTTCTTTTTATCTTTCGGAGTCGAGACGACGATGAGTGCAAGACCCATATCGGTAACGAGAGTCAGGCAGAGGAACAGCCAGTCTGTCACAGCGCGGAACGTGTCGCTCGGCAGAGTGAGATTGGTTATTATGTATGCCGCAACGATAATTACCGCGCCGACAATAAGCTCGATAACGCCCGCCTTGCATAGCTTTTTACATTCGCCGTCAGCCCTTTCGCGCGCGAACGCACCGGAGACAAATATGGAAGCGGGATTTCCCGTCATCGCGGCGAACACGGCATATGCAATTTTATTTCTTCTGATGAATACCATGTTATTTTTGAACATGATAACGGCTGCGGCAATGTGTCCCGCCGTGCCTATAAGTTCTGCTATAATTCTGACTGCGTCGAACGCCGTTTCAAAATGTACGGCGGTGTTTATGATATCCGCCGCGAGAATTACCGCAAAGCCGACGAAGCATATCGGCATAACAACAGTGCGGACTGAGGAATCCTTCGGATTCTTGCCGGACTGCGCCGCAAGTATAAATGAAGAAACTGCCGCCGCGAGCGTCAGAACCGCGCCCGCTATCATCGAAATTGTAGCGCCGACCGTCATCTTGGTCGGATAAAGCGCGAGCGCGCCCGAGAAGAAAAGATAGAAAAGTCCTGAAATAATATAGAGCCCTTTTCTGTGTTTGTTCATTTTGTACCCTCCGTAAATTTATTCTCTCCCGATATTATTTGCCGGGTAAAATCCTTTTACGCTCACTTCGCCGCCGGTTATTACTTCGCACTCTCCGTTTTCAAAAATAACTTCCAACCCGAAATTCGGAGCTATTCCCACGGCGCGTCCTTTTTTTATTTCTTCGCCACGCTCGATGCTTATCTCCTCGCCGATAACGGCGCAGTTCTCGCGGTATTCTTTTAGATATTCCTCTCTTTTTTCGGGAAATCCCGCGTTTATCAAATCGAGCTCTTCGATAACGGCGGCGATTATCTGCGCCCTGCAAAACTCTCTCTTGCATATTATTTTCAGAGACGAAGCAATATTGCGAAGCTCGGGCGGAAAGCCGTCTTCGCCTTGATTCACATTTATGCCGATTCCCATCACGGGACCCGCCGAGGTCATCTCTGTGAGTATGCCGCATATCTTCATCCTGCCGCAGACTATGTCATTGACCCATTTTATTTTGCTTCCCGCATGGCAGACTTTTTCTATCGCGCGGCGCACCGCAACCGCGCCCCACGCGGTTATCTCGCTTATCTCATCCGGGGTCGCGTCGCCCGTACCGAGCAAAAAAGAGAGATAAATTCCTACTCCTTTGTCCGATTCAAATCGCTTGCCGCGCCTGCCGCGCCCTTTCGTCTGGCAGTCGGCGGTCACGCAGTCGCCGGGTCGGGCTTTTCCCTCGGCGCACCAATTTTTTAGGATAGTGTTCGTTGAATCCACCGTGTCAAAGACGGCGATATTATTTTTTCGCTCTTTTGTGAGATATTTTTTTATCTCCTCGGCGGAGAGAATATCAGCCTGCATTTTTCTTCTCGTCCTCCTCAAGATGCCTGCGCCAGTGGAACAGATACTGCTGCGCTATTCCGCGCACTCCGTCCATGCACTCGGGCAGACCATTCGGGTATAGCTCGCCGACAACGCGGCGCACCCAGACATCTATCGGGAACGCATCAACGCGCCCGAAGCCGAATAATAAAGTACACTCCGCAACTTTCGCGCCGACGCCTTTTATTTTCAAAAGGCTTTCGCGCACTTCATCGTCTGAAGCACTTCTGAGCGCGGACAGATTCACTTCACCGCCCGCTACTTTGCGCGCGGCGTCGATTATATATTTATTTCTAAAGCCCGCTCTCAGCGGAGCGAGATCGTCCGGTTCGAGAGAAGCCAATTTTTCGGCGGACGGGAACGAATATCCCCCGCCGAGGAGCTTATCTCCGAAGTTTTCGCAGAGTCTGCCGATTATGCCCTTTATTCGCGGTATATTATTATTCTGAGAAATAATAAACGAGCAGAGCGTCTCCCACTCTTCTTGCTTTAATATTCTTATCCCCGGATATTCCGAGCACGCTGTTTTGAGATTTTCGTCCGCGCTCAGGCGCTTGCATATCGCGGTATAGTCGCGGCCGAGGTCAAAATATTTTATCCAAATGTTTTTTATTTCGTCGGGCGTCGTGTTTTCAAAAAATAATCTATCGCCGTCCTGCTTTAGTCTGAGCTCGCGGTTCATCGCCACTCCGCTCCAGCTGCCGTCTGCATTTTCGCTCCAGCGAAACGCCTGACCGCAGTCGAGTATCAGCGGCAGGCTGAAACAGCGAAGCCCGGTTATTATGCTTCCGCCGTCCGTCTGCAAAATTTTGTCACAATCCAACTCAAATCCGCTCCTTTTGTTATATAAGCGAAATATATTTAAATTCAGAAGTAAAGAAAATATAACAGATTGTATATATTTTCGACTTTGATTTATCTATCCACATCAGCTTGTCAAGGTTTTTCAAGCGTTTTTGAAGAAGTTATCAACATTTTCCACATAGTTTTCCACATATCACGCGCGAAAGTGTGATTACAGTTCGTATAATCGGCTTTTCTCCGCCCGTCGGTATATTTCACGCCCGAAAAGTCAAAAATAATCAACACATGACATTCGGAGGGCAAGAAAAAATGATAAAAGGTGTGAACCGTCAGGTCATAGAGATAACGCAGACCAAATGCGAATATTTTGAAAAAGTGCTGTTTTTCGTCAAACCCGAATACGCCGCAACGAGCGAGGGCACGCTGCGCGAGCGGGCAGGTCTGATAGCAGACAGCGCGGGTATCCCTCCGGCAAGCAAGCTCAAAAAGAGAAAAATTATCTCCGCGCTGAAATTCGCCTGCTCCGCGCTCGCGGGAGCTGCGGTGACGGCGCTGATATCATTTCTGTTTTAAATAATAGCTGCAAAATCCGTTCATCACGCAGGCGGGACAATTCGGTCTGCGTGCGATGCACACCGCCCTGCCGTGAAGCACGCAGCGGTGGCAGAAATCGTTGCTCTTTTTAGGATCGAGCAGAGCTTTCAGCTCTTTTTCTACTTTTGCCGGGTCTTTTGTGTCAACGAGCCCCAGCAAATTTGTTATTCTGATAAGATGCGTGTCCGCAACGACTGCGGGCTTGCCGTAGACATCGCCGACTATTAAATTCGCGGTCTTTCTGCCGACTCCCGGGAGCTTGACAAGCTCTTCGATAGTGTCCGGCACTTTTGAATCATATTTTTCAATGAGCATCCGGCTCATCGAAACTATGTCGTTCGCCTTTGCGCGGAAAAAGCCGCAGGGGTGGACTATCTCCTCGACCTCGGCAACATCGGCGAAAGCGAGGCTTTCAAGCGTCGGGAATCGCTCAAAGAGCACGGGGGTGACTAAATTTACCCGCGCGTCCGTACACTGAGCCGAGAGTCTGACTGCTATCAGCAGACGGTAAGGCTCTTTTTCTTCAAGCGAACACAGAGCATCCGGATATTCTTTTTCGAGCACCGCCACAGCGAGGGCGGCCTTTTGCTTTTTTGTCATAGCTTACCTCTTCGGGATTATCTCTATCCAATATCCGTCCGGGTCAGAGATAAAATATATCCCCATGCCCTCGTTTATATAGCAGACGCAGTCCATCTCTTTATGCTTTTTGAGCGAGGCCTCGTAGTCGTCCGCAGTCAGCGCGAGATGAAATTCACATTCGCCCAAATCATATGCCTGCGGGTGATCTTTGAGACAGGTGAGCTCAAGAGAAAAAGTGCCGCTGCCGTCGCCCATGAAAACTATTGTAAAAGAGCCGTCCGACGCTTCTTTGCGGCGAATCTCTTTGAGTCCGAGAGCTTCGTTATAGAATTTTATGCTCTCGTCGAGATTTTTTACGTTGAAGTTAAAATGATTGAATTTGTATTCCATGCTGCACCTCAGTATTTATAAGTCAGTCCGAAGAGCTCAGTTTCGTTCTTTTTGTCGTTTTTATATATCTCTTTACGCACGGTTATCATGCCGAGCGTGATATAGCCGAGCTTATGATAGAGCGCGAGCGCAGCTTTGTTATCGGGCGAAGCTTCGAGGCAGATCGAAGTATAGCCTCTGTGCGATTTTATTTTATCTTCCGCAAGCCCGATAACGCGCGTTGCGATTCCCTGTCCGCGTCTTGTTTCGTCAACATAGATATCTTCTATCCACGCGGTGTTGCCCGTGCGGTAATTTATATGGACAAAGCCGACTGTGTTTTTTTCGTCAACTATCACAAATAATTCGCCGTTTCCGTTGGTCCACTCTTTGAGCGTCTTTTTCGCCGCTTTCATTCGGCTCTCGTCGGGCTTGTCAGTGCCGAAATGCAGACCCGCGCTGAATCCGAAGTACCGCGCTATTCTCTCAACGGTCTCGTCTTTGTATTTTCCGCCGAATTTCTTGAGCTTTGTCATGATAAGACTTCCTTTCTTATACATATTTTTATTATATCATACTTGTTTACCCATGAAAAGCAGAAAACATTGCTTATAAAACAAATCGGAGGAATATTACCGGAAGATGTAAATATCTGTTTATAAATCAGGCTTTTAAAAAATCAAATCTTTGCTGTTCAGTTTTCAAGGTAACTTAAATCCGACAAAATAAATTCGGCTACTAAAAAGCTTTCTTTGTTTAATTTTCAAGGTAACCTGAAAACGGCAAAATAAATTCAGAAGTGTAAAGCAGGCTTTCACTGTTCAGTTTTCAAGGTAACTTACACAAAACCAGGAAAACAAAAAATTTTGCATATTATTATAGTATATAGCACTTGTAATTGATTCAAATATATATTATAATATCTTAGTAACCTGATAAGCATCTTAAGCGAGGCTTTGTTTTGGTCATGTGGCGTGGCGGGTCCTGTGCGGCGGGGCGCCGTGAACCATGTCAGGCGGGGAACCGAGCAGCATTAAGCGGTCTGCATTGTGCGCCACAGTCCGCCTGCCCGCCGCATGACCAAGATAAAGGCTCGTTTTTGTTTTTATCAAAAAGTATTTTTAAAGGACGGTCTGTTATGTACCGCGTGCTCTACAGAAAATGGCGTCCGCAGACTTTTGAAGAGGTCTACGGTCAGCCCCATATAACCGCAACGCTCAAGAATGAGCTCGTCAGCGGCAGGGTCGCCCACGCCTATCTGTTCACCGGCTCGCGCGGAACGGGCAAGACCACCTGTGCGAAGATTCTTTCAAAGGCGGTCAATTGTCTCTCGCCGCATGACGGCGACCCCTGCAACGAGTGTGAGATATGCCGCGGCATCGACAACGGCTCGGTGCTCGATGTTATTGAAATAGACGCCGCTTCAAACAACGGCGTTGATAATATCCGCGATCTTCGAGACGAGGCAAACTTTACGCCTGTCAAAGCGAAGTACAGAGTCTATATTATAGACGAGGTGCATATGCTCTCGACCGGCGCGTTCAACGCTCTTCTGAAAATTCTCGAAGAGCCGCCCGAGCACGTCATTTTCATCCTCGCTACTACAGAAGTCCATAAGCTCCCCGCGACTATTCTTTCGCGCTGCCAGAGATTTGACTTTAAGAGAATAACGCCCGAGGATATCTGTGCGAGACTCCAATATGTCGCCGAGCATGAGAATATCACTCTCGACGAAGACGCCGCCGCGCTGATAGCAAAAGTTGCCGACGGAGCGCTGCGAGACGCGCTCTCTCTGCTCGACAGATGCTGCGCAGTCGACGAACATATAACAAGCGAAGTCGTTACAAAGAGCGCGGGACTCGCAGGGCGCGACTATCTGATGCGCCTGTCCAAATGTATAATTAAAAAGGACTGCGCCTCAGCTCTCGGAATAATTAACGAGCTGCACATGAACTCCTGCGATATGGAGCGTCTCTGCTCCGAGTTCATGTTCCACCTGCGCGACCTGATGATAGTCAAAACGGTCAAAAATGCAGACAGCATTCTAATAGCTACAGACGATGAACTGAAATCTCTGAAAGCTCTTGCGGAAAAACTGCCGCTCGAAGAGCTGCTCTATGATTTAAATATTATCGAAGACACATTCTCGCAGATAAAGCGCTCGTCTAACAAGAGAATACCGCTCGAAATGGCGTTCGTGAAGCTCTGCTCTGAGTCGCTTGATTCGGAGAATGACGCTCTGCTCAGAAGAATATCCGCGCTCGAAGCGAAATTGGCTTCCGGTAATTTTACGGCGGCAAGCAGTGCTGTGCCCGTTGAAAATAAGCCGAAAGCTCCCGAACAAATAAAAACAGCCGTTCCCGAGTCTCATCAGCAGACAAAAGCGGAAGAAATGAAAAAAGCTCCCAAGCCGCAGAAAGCTGCTGTAGCTGATATAAAAGAAAAGGCTCACGAGCCGAAAACGGAAGCTCCTATTGATCATCACGCTCCCGCGCCATCACCCGAGGGCACGAACGGCGAGACAGTTCAGTTCTCCCGCTGGGCGGAGGTCATGGACGAGCTTCAGAAAGTCGATGCGCCGCTCCACGGAATACTCAACGGCGCGAGCGGATATGAGCGCGACAACTTTATTCTTATAAAGAGCGAGAATCCCACGCTCTCGTCTTTCATCAAGCAGGACACCCACGCAGTGCTCTTAATGAAAGCGATTTTCGCAGTCACCGGCAAACGGTATAAAATAGGTCTTTATAAAGCCCCCGAACAGCACAGCGGCAAAGATCCGCTCGAAGGGCTTATAAAAAAAATAAACGATTTCAAAAACAGTTGAAGTAAGGAGAAATAATCATGAAAGCAAGAATCCCCGGCGCCCAGCAGGGCGGCAGTGCAAATATGATGAAGAAAATTCAGGAGATGCAGGAGGAGATGGCACGCGTCCAGCAGGAGGTCGAAGAGACCGAATTCACCGCCAGCGCAGGCGGCGGAGCTGTTGAAGTGACAGTCAACGGACGCCACGAGGCTGTCTCGATAAAAATGGCTCCCGAGATAATCGACCCCGAAGAGCCGGAGATGCTCGAGGATCTGATAATCGCCGCTTTCAACGAGAGCGTGCGCAAGGCTAACGACGCTATGGAGCAGGGCATGGAGCGCGCCAAGGGCGGATTTTCCATCCCCGGACTTTTCTGATATGGCGCAGAACAATGCCGCTCCGCTCGCGAGATTGATAGAGCAGTTTGAGCGCCTTCCGGGAATCGGCAGAAAAAACGCCCAGAGGCTCGCATATCACATTCTTTCGATGACGGACGAGCAGGCAAAAGAATTTGCCGACACGATAGTTGAGGCGAAGACAAAAATTCACCGCTGCCCAATATGCTGTGACTTAACCGACGCGGAACTCTGCCCGATATGCAAGAGCCCGTCGAGGGATAAGAGCGTTATTTGCGTTGTCGAAGACCCGAAAGCAGTCATGGCTATCGAGCGCACGCACGAGTTCGGCGGAGTATATCACGTTCTCCACGGGCTGATATCCCCGATGAACGGAGTCGGTCCGGACGATCTCTGCATAAAAGAGCTTGTCAACAGACTCGGCGACGGCGAAGTAAAAGAGCTTATCATGGCTACTAATCCTACAGCCGAGGGCGATGTCACAGCTCTGTTTATTTCAAGACTCGTAAAGCCGCTCGGAGTGAAAGTATCGCGCCTTGCTTACGGAATCCCCGTCGGCGCGGATCTTGAATATGCCGATAATTTCACTCTCACAAAGGCTATCGAGGGCAGAAAAGAGCTCTGATAAAAAGAAAAGTTTTCCACATTCTTTTAGTTTTCCACATATCGGTTTTCCACATTTTCCACATCGGTGTTTTTAAGTGTGTGGAAAAGTAAAATCTTTCCTCATCCGATGTGGAAAACTCAAAATCGCGGTTTCATTGACAGTAAAGGGACAGAGGTACTTTTCCTCACTTTCAACACCCTCTACTACTACTACTAAATATAATATTTATTTATTCACAGACAGGGAGGATCTTTCATGAAATTTGTTTGCGGCACGGCGGAGCTCTCCGAGGCTTGCCTCAACGTGCAGAGAGCAGTATCGACCAAAACATCGATACCCGCAGTAGAAGGTATTCTCATAAAAGCAGTCAGCGGTCAGCTTATTCTCACTGGCTATGACCTTGAACTCGGCATAAATACCGCAATAAAGGCGACAGTCGAAGAGGAGGGCTCGATAATTATCAACGCCCGCATTCTCTGCGACATTATGCGCAAGCTCCCCGGCGAGAGCGTGCGCTTTGAGTCCGATGCGAGACTTCTTGCAAGCATTGTCAGCGGCAACGCAAAATATTCGCTTATCGGCATGAGCGCTGAGGAATATCCCGAGCTCCCGTCAGTCTCCGGCGGATATCCTATTGTTATCAATCAGGGCGTTTTAAAAGATATGGTCAGGCAGACTATATTCGCTGTCGCAGTTAACGACAGCAAGATCGTTCACACAGGCGTCAAGTTTGATATCAGCGGCAATATACTGAAGCTCATTGCAATCGACGGATTCAGACTCGCCGTCAGAAAAGAAAATATAGATTATTCCGGCGATGATATCTCATTTATCGTCCCCGCGAAGACGCTTTCCGAGATAATGAAGCTAATGAACGACGATGACGGAACTATCTCGCTCGGAGTCGGCAAGAGACATATTGTCTTTGAAATCGGCTCTTACAGCGTCGTTTCAAGACTTCTTGAGGGCGAATTTTTAAATTATGAATCCGCTATCCCGCCCAAATGTACAACAAGAGTCAGAGTCAACACCCGCGACATGATAAATTCAATCGACCGCGCTTCGCTCATTATCAGCGAGAAGTACAAGAGCCCCATCAAGTGCGTTTTCGCCGACAATATGATAAGACTCTCGAGCGTCACCTCGCTCGGTACTGCGAGCGACAGCGTCTCGGCTGAGATTGACGGCGACGATGTTGAAATAGGTTTCAATAATAAGTATCTGACCGACGCTCTGCGCGTTGCGGATACAGACGAAGTCAATTTCAAGCTCAACGGCCCCGTCTCGCCGATAATAATCCTTCCGCCCGAGGGTGACAGCTTCCTGTTCCTCGTGCTGCCCGTTAGAATAAAGACTGAGTAAGAAGGATAGAAATGGTTAAAAAACTCAAAGTCAGAATAAAAGAGAAACCGGTCACGGAGAAAAAGATAGACACCGAGTTTATCCGCCTCGACGCTTTTCTGAAGCTCTGCGATGCAGTTGTGACCGGCGGACACGCAAAGTTCGTTATCCAGGACGGAGAAGTGAAAGTCAACGGCGAAGTCTGCACTTCGCGCGGCAAGAAGCTCCGTCCGGGAGATACGGCTGAGTTTGAACATAAAATATACAAAGTTATCTGATATGTATGTAACACAGCACAATGCAAAAGACTTCCGCAATCTTGAAAATGCAGTAATTTCGCCAGACAGGTCTATAAATATAATTTTCGGCGAAAACGGACAGGGCAAGACGAATCTCATTGAGAGCATCTGGCTCTTTACCGGTTGCCACAGCTTCAGGACAAGAAAAAATTCCCAGCTTATACGCGAGAACTGCGAGCGCAGTATGCTCGATATAAGCTTTTTTGCATTTGACAGAGATCAGACGGCTCGGCTCGAACTGACGGATAAAAAGAATGTGTGGATAAATGGCGTTCATAAAGACACTCCGCGAAGACTCATCGGTGAGTTCCCGGCGGTGCTGTTTTCCCCGGCAACGCTGTCTATAGTCCAGGACGGACCCGGTGAGCGCAGAAAGTTTATAGACATAGCTATAAGCCTTGTCAAGCCCAACTACGCAGGGATACTTTCAAAATATATCAAAACTCTCTCCGAGCGCAACGCGCTGCTGCGTCAGTCTGCGGCGAGCGGGAATATAAGCTCTGATATGTTTTTTTCATGGGACGCACAGCTGTCCGCTCTCGGAGCAAAAATACTTCGCTATCGCTTTGAATATCTCGACATGATAAAAAAGCAGGCTGCGGAAAATTATTCCGGAATAACCGCCGGGCGCGAAAAGCTGACGGTCAGATATGATACATTCTGCAAAGCTACCGATTTTGACGAACAATCGGCGGCGCAGACCATGCTCGACGAGCTCGAAAAAAGCCGCGAGACCGATATCCGCCGCCAGTTTACAGGCACAGGCCCGCACAAAGACGATCTTTCATTTTTTATAAACAACAGGAATGCCCGCATCTACGGCTCGCAGGGTCAGCAGAGATCCTGTGCCCTCTCGCTAAAATTAGCCGAGGCGGACATACTCGAAAAAATCACGGACGAAAGCCCGATAATCCTGCTCGACGATGTTATGAGCGAGCTTGACGACGGGCGTCAGGAACTGCTGCTCGAACGCCTCGGAAAGAGGCAGGTTTTTATAACCTGCTGCGATCCGTCCCAGCTGCTGCGGCTGCAGAAGGGTAAAGCGTTTGAGATGACGGACGGCAGTATAAATGAAATATGAGGAGGGAGACTGATGTATCTTCATCTCGGCCAGGACAAGGTCGTGAGCATGGACGAGATAGTCGGGATATTTGACCTCGACACTTCGACTGTTTCAAAAGCCACACGCGATTATCTCGCGAAGGCCGAAAAGGACGGCTGCGTCACTAATGTATGCACCGATCTTCCGAAATCTTTTATAGTCTGCATCGGCAGAGACCAAAAAACGCACGTCTATATTTCACAGATATCGTCGTCAACGCTGCTCAAACGCACGGAGTATGTTGACAGTCTTTCAAATATCTGAGTGAGGGGATAACAAATGAAAAAGAGGAACACCGGAATTAACCTCTTTAAGCTGTTTTCCATGTTCATGATAGCCTTGCTTCATGTTCTGGGAATGGGCGGGATAACCGGAGCTGCCGCGGGAACAAGCAGCTACTATCCGGTTTATCTCATGCAGAATGCGGCATTCTGCGCGGTCAACTGTTACGCACTCGTCAGCGGGTATCTTATGCTCGGCAAAAAGATAAAGCCATCGAGGATAACAGAATTGTGGTTCGAAGTATTTTTCTACAGCGTCGGTCTGTCTGCGATTATGATATCAATCTACCGCGAATTTTTCAGCGCGCAGAATATAGTCTATGCACTGACTCCGATAGTTTCAAAGCAGTATTGGTACATGACCGCGTATTTTCTGATGTATTTATTCATCCCGATGATGAACAAATTCGCAGAGGCGGCAGATAAGAAGAGCTTCACTGCGGTTATAGCTGTTATTCTGCTTCTGACAACGGGTTCGTTTATAATCGGAAAAGACGGATTCCAATTTTCCGAGGGCTACAGCCCGATATGGCTCATGGTCATGTATCTTGTCGGCGCGTATATGAAAAAATTCGGCGTCGGCGCTAAGATGAAATGGTACAGTGCACTGTTATTTTATATAATATCCGTCGGATGCAATTTTGCGCTAAATATATTTTTAAAAGATCCGATGAAAAAGATATTCACGGACGGCACCGTAAATTATCTGACATATATTTCGCCCTTTGTGGTCTTGTCCGCAATCTTCCTTTTCATATTCTTCTCGAAGCTGAAATTCGGAAAGAAAACGGAGAAGCTTATAAATTATATAACCCCCGCCGCTCTCGGAGTTTATCTGATACATACTCACCCGCTCGTGTTCAATAAGCTGATGAAAGATATCGCGATGCCGCTCGTCAATCACGGCACGGCGGCGATGATTTTCAGCTCGATTGCAATGGCGCTCGCTGTATTTATAATATGTATAGTAATAGACCTTCTGAGAATACAGCTTTTCAGGCTGATAAGAATAAACGCACTGTGCAAAAAGCTTGACGGCGTGTTTAACAGCAAAAAGAAAAAGACGATTGAAATCGAAGAACCGAAGATTGAAGCGGAGCAGATTGAAGAAACAATAAATATATAAAATTAAAGCCGGAAGAAAAATCTTCCGGCTTAATTTATTTGATTTTCAGCAGCAGCTTCGCCATTTTTCTTCCGAAGTGCTTGCGGTAGATATCGAGATATTCGTATTTGTCGAACTCGCCGTCGCCCTTTATGAGAATCTCCATCGGAACTCCGGCGAGAGATATCTCCGTCCCCGTCTCGCGAAGTCCGCAGCGAAGATAAAATTCCTTTCTGCGAACAGTCATCGGCTTGTTTTCGTTCGGTTTTTCTATTTCGAGAAGGAGATTGCGGCGCGGGAAAGTCTCACACAGAGCGGGAATGATTTTTGAGCCCAGTCCCTGACCGCGTTTGTTGCCGTCAACGGCGAGGTACATCAAAAGCACCGATTTGCTGCCCGTGCAGGTTATCGCGAGAGCGCAGGGCTCGCCGTTTTCATATGCAGCGAACATTTTTATTATATTGTTTTTTTGTAATTTTAGCAGCTTTGAAAAAGGCATTCTCTCTCTTATCGGAAAAGCCTCTTTATATAGCTTTTTTACATAATTTACATCTATTTTAGAAACTTCGCGCAGTACCATTTTATATTACCTCAGTGAATGAATTTCATTATCAGCTCCGCTATGAATACGGCGGCGCAGGACGCGGCGGCAACGGTCAGCAGACCTCGCTCGAAATATGCGAGAATCAAAGCCACAACAAAGCCCGCTATCGCGCTCGGGAGACTCGCTGTGGATGAAAATATCGCGGGAACCGTCATAACGGCGAGCACCGCATACGGGACATAATAGAGAAAAGAATTTATAAATCTGTTTTCAATCTTTTTCTTGACCAAGACGAGCGGGAGCATCCTGACGAGATATGTAACTCCCGCCATGACGGCAAGACCCGAGAAAAACTGAATATAATTATTCATCGGCGCTCACCTCCTCTGTCTGCTCCTCTTTTATCGGAGCTACGAGCGCAAACAGCACGCTCGCCGCAACGGCGCAGATAATTATAGCGAATCCGCTCGGCACTTTTGAGAGCACGGGAATAAATTTAAATGCACAGCTCAGAGCGATTGCCGTCAAAATGCAGAGCAGAGTCGGCAGGCTCTTTTTCGCGGGCGGGACTATTATCGCTATAAACATTCCGTATATCGCGATTCCGAGGGCGGAGACGAGCATTGCGGGCAGGATATTTCCGGCGACAGCACCCAGGAGAGTACCGAGGCTCCAGCCGAGATATGGAGTCAGGGTCAGTCCGTAGAGATATTTTCTGCCGAGCGGCTCGCCCTTTGAGATAGCGACCGCGAAAACTTCATCTGTATTGACAAACGATATTAAAAATCTATCAATCAATCTCACGCTCTTTCCGAGCTTCTGCGAGAGCGAGACGGACATGAGCGAATAGCGCATATTGATAACAAACTGCGTCAGCGCCAGCTCAAACAGCGATCCGCCGCCCGCGATTATCGGCACCGCCGCCAACTGCCCGGCGGAGGTGACATTTGTCATCGAGATCATTACGGCTTCCCACGCCGTGAGTCCGTGGCTGACCGTGAATATTCCGAACGCAAAGGCGACCGACAGATAGCCTAAGCATATGGGCATTCCGTCGCGCAGTCCCTGCGAAAAGCTGTTTGTTTCTTTCTCCATAGTATTATCTCCGATTGAACGCAAAAAACATTTTTTTACATGGCTTTATTAATACTGCCGTTAATTATACCACACATGACGCATAAAAGACAGACGGCAAGACTATAAATTTATGTGCCGGATAAAATAAACAAATGGTAAATTTGCTCAAATAGTGGTTGATGAAAAGATATAAAGGTATTATAATATTATATGAGTAAGCCGATGCCACCGGCTTTCGAAAGGAGCAGAACAATGAAACAGGAAATCAAAGATCTCTATGGCCTCTGGCTGAAAAAGACCGAGGGCAATGCTGAACTTCATGACGAACTTTCCGCCATTGAAGGCAAAGAAGATGAGATATCGGATAGATTTTACCGTGCGCTCGAATTCGGCACGGGCGGTCTGCGCGGAGTTCTCGGCGCGGGCACAAACAGAATGAATGTTTTCACCGTCAACCAGGCGACCCAGGGTCTGGCGGATTATCTCAACGCAAAGTATGATTCCCCGTCCGTCGCGATAGCGCACGATTCGAGAATCAACTCTGATGTTTTCGCAAAAGGCGCGGCAGGCGTGCTCGCCGCAAACGGAATAAAAGTATATATTTATCCCGAATTGGTTCCGACCCCGATGCTCTCTTTCGCCGTGAGAAAGCTCCATTGCAGCTCCGGCATAATAATTACCGCGAGCCACAACCCCGCAAAGTACAACGGCTACAAGTGCTATTCGCACGAGGGCTATCAGATGACCGATGCCGAGGCGAACGCCACATACGAGTGCATCAGAAAAGTTGATATCTTCGACGATGTCCGCACCATGGACTTCGACGAGGGCATAAAGAGCGGAAAGATTGAGTTTATTGACAGCAGCGTGAACGAGGCATTCTATGAGTGCGTCCTCTCGCGCAGAGTCAATCCCGACGCCGTCTCAAAGGGCAAGCTTAAGCTGATTTACACTCCCCTCAACGGCACGGGGAATAAGCCTGTCCGCGAGGTGCTCAGGCGCGCGGGCTTCGACGATGTTACGGTAGTCCCCTCTCAGGAGAAGCCGGACGGCCACTTCCCGACCTGCCCCTATCCGAACCCTGAGATTCGCCAGGCTTTTGAAGAGGCTCTGAAGCTCGCCGAGGGCAAGAATGTCGATCTGCTTCTCGCGACCGACCCCGACTGCGACCGCGTCGGCATCGCCATCAACACCGGAGACGATTACAGGCTCATGAGCGGCAACGAAGTCGGCGTTCTGCTGACCGAGTATATTCTTTCTTCGATGAAAGAGGCCGGCACTCTGCCCAAAGACCCCGTTATAGTCAAGTCTTTTGTTACGACCTCGCTCGTTGACCGCGTTGCGGAGAGCTACGGCTGTGCGATACACGATGTGCTGACCGGATTCAAATATATCGGCGAATTTGCGACCAATCTCGAAAAGAAAAACGAGGGCGACAGATTCATTCTCGGCATGGAAGAGAGCTACGGTTATCTTTCCGGTCTGCACGCGAGAGACAAGGATGCGGTAGTCGCGTCCCTGCTCGTCTGCGAGATGGCGGCATATTATAAATCTCAGGGCAAGACTCTCGCCGAGAAGATGACCGAGATATATGAAAAATACGGCTACTACAAGAACATTCTTCTCAACTTCACTTTCGAGGGCGAGAGCGGAATGGAGAAGATGGGCGCTATCATGACCTCGCTCAGAGAGCACGCTCCCGAAGAGATAGCGGGCATGAAGGTTATTGAGACCGCCGACTACAAAAAGTCCGAGCGCGTTGACATAATAAGTGGCAAAGTCAGCGAAATAGATCTGCCGAAGTCCAATGTTCTCGCATATAAACTGCCCGACGGCAACAGCGTCATAGTCCGCCCGTCCGGCACCGAGCCGAAGCTCAAGGCATATATCACCGCCTGCGGCAAGGATGAAAATCACTCCTCGGCTCTCGGCGAGAAGCTCGGCGAATCAATTGAAAAAATTCTCGGCGTAAAATAACGCCCGAACGAAAGGATGATAAAAATGCAGAAGAGAGGAATATGGACAAGAGTGGTCGCCATAGTTTTGGCGGCTTTGATGGCGATAAGTGTCGCTGCGGCGGCAATAACCGCTTTTGCAGAAGAAATGGTTCCCGTAACGGGTCAGAACACCTCCAACACTAAATGGATAATCATCGCGGCAGTTGCCGCCGTGTGTGTCATTCTTGTTTGCGTGATACTGCCCAAAGCCAAGAAAAAGTAAGCTAAAGTAGACAAAATAAATAAATATTTCCTTAAATTTATCTGAAATCAAAAAATGTTCACAATTTGAACACAATTTGGCTATATTTGGATGTCAGAATAAAGAAAGTATAGGAGATATGAATAGAGGTGCTTTCAGGGCGGCGGTATCAATTTGATACGCTGTCCTGAAAGCTTTTGGGGAGGAAAAAACATGAACAGAGATTTTCTTGAGATGATAAAAACCCGCCGCAGCACGCGCAGCTTTAAACCCGATTCTATACCGGAAGATCTGCTCGACGCAGTCCTCGAAGCGGGCACTTATGCGCCGACGGGCATGAACCGCCAGTCGCCTGTTATAATCGCGGTGTCCGATAAAAAGTACCGCGAAAAGCTCTCAAAGCTCAACGCCGCGATAATGGACGTCGACAAAGACCCATATTACGGCGCGCCGACCGTTGTTCTCGTGCTCGCGGATCCGAGCGCAAACACATTTGTTGAGGACGGCAGCTGCGTGCTCGAAAATCTGATGCTCGCCGCTCACGCCTGCGATTTGGGCTCGGTCTGGGTTCATAGAGAGCGCGAGATATTCGACAGCGAAGAAGGCAAAAAGTTACTGCGCGAGTGGAATCTGCCCGAAACCCTGCGCGGAGTCGGCTCGATAGCCATCGGCTATCCCGCCGCCGAACCAACTGCGCGTCCCCCGCGCAAGGACGGATATATAGTAAAAATCTGAATAATAAAAAGGAACTGCCGTGTGCAGTTCCTTTTTGTGTTATAAAATATTTAAAGCTTGTTGAGTGTGGCATCTCATGCATCGTTGCCGCTATCGGTGCAGCTAATGAAAAATCGTTCAGTTCAATACTACACTACCCACATCGGGTTAGTCATGCACCACACGGCGGTATCATACGGAATATTTTTCTCTTTCGGTCTCCATAGAGCCATTTTGATGTTGAAAAATGCCTTTCTGAATCCGCGCAGACGGTATGTTATCTGCGCGCGGACAAAGCCTTTTTCTATTATAGAGATATCTTCGTCGAGTTCCGACTCGCCGCCGATTCTGTGTTCATATATGATTTTTTCGTTGTTGAACACGCGCAGAGTCATATTTTTTCTGAGTTTTTCGGCGCGCAAATGAACTTTCATCCCCGGGACAAATTTAACTTCGTCGCCCTGAACGCAGTCTCTATATGACAAAACGAGCCTCGACGCGTCGGGCGAGTTCGTGATAAACGAGTTGCCGCGGCGCAGGGCAGATAAGATATCTTTTTCGCTGTTTGATTTGGCAAAGACGAATGTTGTCGGCGAAGCGAACATATTCGATGTGCCATAGTCGCGGTGATAGTCGCTGCCGCCAACTGCCGCGATTCGCCTGCCGCCGAGAATCTGCCGCTCCCACCAACTGATGCAGGTCATGTTGCTCTGATGCATGAACATGTTCCAGATTTCAACGCAGTCCGCCGGAAAATCTTCGAGCGGCATCCTCCATCCGAAGCGGCTGCAAAACGGGTGGTTTATTGACACCGTGCATCCGTTTGAATGAGCGAGAGCGGACATTGAAAGATACTGTTCGTATTTCTCCGGGCGCGTGCCGTCAAATTCGGGCAACCCGCTCCCGAATATATTCATGTGCCCGTTTCGCCCGGTGTATTCGGCGCCGGGAATGACGAGCAGATTTTCTGAATAATAGCTTTTGTCACCGACCGCGTTTTTGTTGTGGTCGGTGATTATTATCCAGTCGAGACCCTTGGCTTTGCATTTTTCAATGAGCTCGTCGGGCGTGTATTTTCCGTCGCTGATTGAAGAATGCATATGCGTGTCGCCGCAGAGCCAGATTCTGTTTGGCATATCGGGTCTCCTTTCGTGAAAATGAGAAATTTATGCTTTGAGTGCGAACGAAATTATTCCCAATCTTTCCATATCTCCGGGCAGTAGCCGACTGTTGCCTGCTTGCCGTTTCGGACTATCGGGGTCTTGAAGAGTTCGGGGTGCTCGAACAGCTTCTCTTCTTTGTCCTCGTCGTGTGCGAGGTATTTTATGAACTGCTGTTCGTATGCCTTGCTCTTCTCGTCGAATAATTTGTCCATGCCGCCGACGGCTTTCTTGACCGAGGCGTACTCGCCGCGGCTCATGCCGTATTTTGCAACATCGATGAGCTGATATTTTATCCTGCGCTCCTTGAACCAGCGTTCCGCCTTTTTCGTGTCGAAGCATTTTGATTTTCCGAATATCTGTATGTTCATGTTCTTGCTCCTTTTTCTCTTGTATCCGGTGACAATTATATGATAAAATATCTTTGTTGTAAAGGAGTTGAACCGCTTGACGATGGATATGCCGAAAAATGTTGATATTGCGATAAACCTGCTTCAGTCGGCGGGTTTCGAGGCATATGCCGTCGGCGGATGCGTGCGCGACAGCCTGCTCGGCAAAACTCCGAACGACTGGGACATAACGACCTCGGCGAAGCCGGAGGATATGAAATCCGTGTTTGCAGACTTTCACTGCATCGACACGGGCATAAAGCACGGCACGGTGACGGTAGTTATCGACGGCGAGCCGCTTGAAATAACGACTTTCCGCCTCGACGGCGAATATGAGGACAACAGGCACCCGAAAAGCGTGACTTTTACTTCTGACCTCGGCGCGGATCTCGGCAGGCGGGATTTTACGGTCAACGCCATGGCTTACAGCAAAATGACCGGGACGGTCGACCTTTTCGGCGGTCAGAATGACCTCAAGAACAAAATAATCCGATGCGTCGGTGACCCGGACAGGCGCTTTAACGAAGATGCTCTGCGAATCCTGCGCGCCCTGCGCTTTGCGTCCGCACTCGACTTTGAAATTGAGGAGAAAACCGCGCAGAGCCTTTTGAAAAACTGCGCTCTGCTCGGAAATATTTCAGAAGAGCGCATAGCAAAAGAGCTGTTGAAGCTCGTCTGCGGAAAGGGAGCAAAGCGAATTCTAACGGACTTTGCCCCGGTGCTGTTTGAAATCCTGCCGGAGCTTCAGCCGATGTATAAAAACAGCCACGACAATCCGCACCACTGCTATGATATATACGAACACACGCTGATAGCCGTCGAGAGCATCGACCCCGAGCCGACGCTGCGCTTTGCAATGCTCCTGCACGACTGCGGCAAGCCCGCCGTCAAAAAATTCGACGAAAACGGTGTTGCGCATTTTTACGGGCATCAGCGAATCAGCGCGGAGATTTCGGCGCAGATACTCGCGCGGCTCAAAGTATCGAACAAATTCAGGGATGAAATTCTCTTTCTCGTCAGCAATCACGACCGCTGGGAGCTATATGAAAACACGGAAAAAATGCCGCGCTATCTCTCAAAATTCGGTCTCGACGGCGTGCTGAAACTGCTCAAGGTCATGCGCGCCGATGTGCTCGCGCAGTCGCCGGAATACAGATACCGGCTCGACCAAATAGCCGATGCCGAAAAAATCGCGAAGAATCTGGCGGCGCAAAAGCCGTGCCTGTCGCTGCGCGAGCTCCAGATAAACGGGCGCACGCTCATGGATATCGGCATCCCGCAGGGCAGAAAGCTCGGCGCGGTGCTCGCCCAACTGCTCGATGAAGTGATAGACGGGGTGACAAAAAATACGCAGGAAGCCCTGACGACCCGCGCGAGGGAAATATACAGAGAGATGAAATAAAAATTCGCCGTGTTGATTTTTTGATGCGGCGGATTTTTGCTTTGTTTGGAGTGGAAGGATGTGTATAGTATGGCAGAATATTATCCACCCACAGATTTTTCATAATTTTATTGATATATAACTTGTAGAGTGCGGCGACCTCGACGCACCGATGCCGCGACAGCGGCACGATGTTAATTTGTAGGATTTATACTCTACCTTTGTGCCATACCATAATCAAACTTTTATACTACCCGCGTTTTCTTTTTAATATCTGCAAAAAAACAAACGAGTCGTGTCTTTGCTCTTACCAGATATACTTCAAACACTGCGGCGTGGCTATTGAAAGCCTGATTATAAAAATTAGCTGGGTCACTTACTTTTTTCTTTGTTGTGGCTTGAGCAATAGACAACTCCCAATTTGCAGAAGCCCTCCACACCCCACCAACAAACAAAGGCATCCGTCATGAGCAGATGCCTTGATATTTTATAAAACTGTTTTTTCGACTGAGGTGCCCGAGATATATTTCCCTTTTATCTTCATCAGCACTACCATGTGCGCTGTTTGAAGATGCACTTCCTGCTGTTTTGCCGAAGCCCATTTTTCAACGAGCAGTACTGTGTCCGGTTTTTCCGCCGAGAAGTAGTAGTCGTAGCCCTCGCAGCCGTCTTCGGCGCGGACGGTATTGACAATCCGAATTTTACTTTTTGCACCTGTCCCCGATATTAATCCAGACAACTCCGACGACAGTCACAACCACAAACAGCGCTATGCCTACCCACAGAAAAATCATGTTTTTGAAGATTTCGCTGAGCGCCGCCACGACCCAACACGCCGCCAGCGCAAACATAAGCTTCGACACAGCCCGACAGAGCTTCTTTTCGTCGTACTTCGCCTTTTCTTCTGCGGATGCGGTATTATAACCGGCAATCAGAAATGCGCCTTTGCCAAACGCAAAGACAGTGCCGAGCACCAGAAAAATCCCTGCCACAACAAGATGAACGATAAGCATTAGAAAACCTCCTTTTCGGCATACGGCTATATTCCGTCTATATTATAGCATAATCCCGCAAATAAGTCTATACAGACAGACGCCGCGCTTAAACCGCCAGCTGAAAAACACGTTCAGAGGTGTCGGTTGACAGACAGCAGGGTTTTCCGACTTCTCTCAACAAACAAAGGCATCCGCTTTACGGATGCCTTAATTTTTAAACTTTTTGCGCTTTTAAAGCTCTTTATAAAACGGCTTTTTCGACTGCCGTGTTTAAAATATATTTCTCCTTTATCCTCATCAGCTCTGCCATATGCGCCGATTGAAGATGCGCTTCCTGCTGCTCGGGCGAAACCCATTTTTCGATTAGCAGCACTGTGTCGGGACTCTCCGCCGAAAAATAGTAGTCGTAGCTTATGCAGCCGTCCTCGGCGCGGACGGCGTCCAAGATGCCGGAGTCGGTTATCTCTCTGACGAATTTTTCTCCGCCGCCGGGTCTTGCCGTGTATTTTACAGAAAGTAAAATCATATAATTCCGTCCTTTATATGCACTTCGCCGCGATGCATTCGCTCAGGCGCGCCAAATCCTCCATTTTGAGGCTCTCCGCCCTGACGCTCGCGGGAAGGCCCGCCCCGGCTATTGCCGCGTTTATTTTGTCTTTAGGAATACCCAGCCCCGCGCTGAGCGAGTTCGACGCGGTCTTTCTGCGCTGACCGAACGCCGCCTTGACCACGCGGAAAAAGAATTTTTCGTCCGTTATCTTGACGGGCGGATCGGGTCTGATATCGAGCCTGATAACGCTGCTGTCCACTTTGGGAGCGGGCATGAACGAGCCCGCCGAGACATCGAAGAGCTTCTTTGCGTCGGCATAGTAGTTGACCGCTACTGTTACGGCGCCCGCGTCCCTGCTGCCGACCGGGGCGCAGAGTCTCGCCGCCGCCTCTTTCTGCACCATGACTGTCACCGCGTCTATCGGAATGCGGCTCTCGAGCAGGTACATGATAACCGGCGATGTGATGTAATACGGCAAATTCGCGCAGACTACGACGCGCATTCCGTTAAAACGGCTTGCGATGAGTTCGCGTAGATCGGTCTTGAGTACATCTGCGTTGAGCACTTCGACATTGTCGAAATCCTCGAGCGTCCCCGCGAGAACGGGTATGAGGCGCGTGTCAAGCTCAAGCGAGACGACTTTTTTCGCCCTCTTTGCAAGCTCCGCGGTCAGCACGCCGATTCCCGCGCCTATCTCGATAACGCCGGTGTTTTCGTCCGCGCCGCAGGCCTCCGCCATGCGCGGGCAGACGGTCGGATTTATCAGAAAGTTCTGACCGAGCGACTTCGAAAAAGTGAATCCGTGAGCCGAGAGTATTTCTTTTATAGTATTGATATTTGAAAGATCCTGCATATTATCTCCTTGTTATTCGGTCAGCGAGCAGATGCGCACGCCGAAAAGTCCTGTTTCGACCTTGACCTCAATTGAATCGCCGACTTCGACTTTGCCGCAGCGCTCCTTTGGCAGGTCGATCCACGCATCGACTCCCGCGCCTTTCCACGGGGTTACGCGGATTCTGTGCGGACCGTCGTAAAACGCGGTTCGGATATCGTCGTCCGTCTCGATAACGACCGTGTTGACATTATGTACGCCGCGTGTGAACGTATTGTTGAGCGTCATGGCGCAGCCCATTATAGAAAGCGCGGCGAGCAGAACAAACAGCGCCTGCTTCACTCCGCCGACGGAAAAGCCCGCAAACTTCTTTTTACATATCATATAGGCGACTATAGTCAGCACAATGGCGATAATAATGCTCACGCAGAGCATCGGACCGAACGAGTCGATGGCGTTGTTTATCTCAGTCTCGAAAATCATGAGCGCCACCGGCACCATCGGCGCGCACCAGATGCTCTCCGTGCGTCCGCGGCACATATCGAATGTCAAAAATCCTATGCTCGCCGCGGAATAGACGACCGCTGCCGCCGCGACGAATTTCACGCTGTGGAAGAACGCGAACAGCGCAAACACCGCTATATTGGCGCACAGCCAAATTATATTTTTCTTTTTCATTGATTTAACCCCTCATTGACGGCAGATTGTATTTTACTGATTCGCACCCTTGCCGCTCAAATATTCTATATCCATTGCGAGAATACGCGCTTTTTGGCAGTGCGACATTTCCTCGCGCTTTTCATTTGTTACCGACGGAGTCAGCGACCGCATCATCAGGCGAAAAGCATTCTCCCTGCGCTCGCCGTCGGTCTCCTCGTATATTTTTCCGAAAGCTATAGCACTCCGGTATTTTGTGGTGAAGCGGTCTTCGATCACTCCGCCGTTTTCGACGACGCAGAACGAGCATTTATTGTCCCGCGCTATGGCGTCGATTTTATGACCCTCGGCGGCGCAGTGAAAATATATTCTCTCGCCGTCATAGACATAGTTGAGCGGCACGGCATAGGGATAGCCGCCGTCGCCCGCGAGGGCGAGCACGCCGTAAGAGCCGTTTTCAAGTATTTCTTTTGCCTGCCCCTCGGGCAGTTCGCGTCCAGCGCGTCTCATTTTTCTGAACATATCATATCTCCGTGTGGTTTGGTTGAGAAATTTGCTAAAAGTATTTTGTGAATGCCCCGCAGAGAGACAGAACGGGTAATAAAAGAGCGGGCGAAGCAAAGCAGCAATTTGTAATTATAAATGTCGGCGATAGGCAAGCAATCGATATTGCAAATCAGCACAATCTTGTAGAGGCGGATATCATCCGCCCGCGAAATCCGTACAATCCTATTGCCGCGTATTTTGTAGGGGTCGGCGACCTCGACGACCCTTTGACGCGTGAGCGTCACGATATGAAATTGTAGAATTTGCACTCTATCTTCGCGTCGCACTATCTATAATCAAACTTTTATACTTCCCGCGTTTCGGCATTTTCTTTTTATTTGAAAAAGAAAACGCCTGCAAAAGAAAAGCAAACTGTGCCCACAAAAAGGCAAGCAAGCATCGCTTAAAAGTAAGTCTTTTTGCGCCATGCTACGAAAAAAGCGCTTGAAATGCGGGCGCATTCCTGTGCGCCTTTTTCTTGCCTGTCATCAAAAATCCAATACTTTTAAGTGCGAGCAGTTTTGCTGCGCAAAACCGATGTGTGCCTGCCTTTTTATGGGCTGCACCCCGAGACCCCGCGAACGCCACGCCGCAGTACTTAGCTCGAGACTCTCAATAAGTTGCTCGGCACATTCGCGCGCAAACGCGCCGGAGCTTGAACGAGTGCGCGCTCGTGCGTCTTGCTTCGCAAGCCGTTCAGCCCTCTCAAAACATAGTCGCCTATCGCCCTTGGAGCGGGCGCTATGCTCCTTGTTTTTCGCCAACATCGCCTCGCTTCATCCGCCACAGGCGGCGCTTCGGTGATGTTGCCCGCTCCTCTAAGAAAGCTGTCAAACACTGCGGTGTGGCTATTGAAAATCTGATAGTTAAAGCGGCAAAGTGCGATGCTATATTTACTGCAAACAGTTGATTTTGACTCTGCTATAAACGCTATTCTGTTGAACTCGCACACTCACAGCAATCTTGTGTCGTTGATTATCAGCTCGAAGCTGCAATCGAGTCTGGCGGCAGATTTTTTGCAAAGCACCATGCGCTCGAGGAAAATCTCGAAGTATTCCATCACCGGGCAGATGTCCGTATCGATCTTCAGGCGCAGGATTATTACTCTGTCCTCGCCGTCAACCTCAAGCTCCGAGTCCACGACCGCGTAGTTGACCCTGTCGTGAATGTCCGTGCTGACTGTTTTGCTGTTTCTGACGCGGCTTCGGCGCACGTCGCTCTTGTCCGCGAGGATGAGCGCCGCGGCGATCGGGCTGACGGGCGCCGCCGTCTTTTCGTCGTGGTGTCCTATCGCGCCGACTATCAGCGCGATGTCCTTCGGGTTTATGTCGAGACTGCGCAGAATGTTGAACGCGAGTATGCCGCCGCTCTGCGCGTGGTCGCATCGGTTTATCATGTTGCCGATATCGTGCATGTATCCGGCGACCGCCGCGAGCTCGCATTCGTGGTCGCTGTAGTTAAGTATTTCCAGTATCTCGCGCGACATTTTTGATACCGTGCCCGCATGGGCTAGTCCGTGCTCGGTGAAGCCCAGCTCGCCGAGAACGCGGTTGCCTGCGAGGATATAAGTCTTGAGCTCTTCGTTTTCATGAATTTTATCGTAAAGTTCCATTTTTTGCACCTCTTTTTTCGCTTTACAGCGTAAAAAATTTGTAAAAAACCTGTTGTCTATCTTTTCTTTTGCCTACTTTGTGAGTATAATATAACCAATAAAGAGTCTGGAGGTAATTTCAATGTCCACTGTATTAGTAACCGGCGGCGCTGGCTTCATCGGCTCGCACACGAGCGTAGAGCTGCTCAACGCAGGATATGATATCATTATACTCGATAATTTCGTCAACAGCAAGCCCGAAAGCCTTAAAAGAATAAAAGAACTTACGGGCAAGGATTTCAAATTCTATCAGGCGGATATCCGCGACGAAGAGGCGATGACCAAAGTTTTCGCCGAGAACAAGATCGACGCGGTTATTCACTTCGCGGGTCTCAAGAGCGTTCCGCAGAGCGTCAAAGAGCCGCTCAACTACTATGACAACAACATAGCGGGCACGGTCTGCCTGTGCCGCGTGATGGATAAGGCGGGATGCAAGAAGCTCGTCTTCAGCTCGTCTGCCACTGTTTACGGCAGCAAGAACCCCTCTCCGCTCAGAGAGGATATGCCGACCGGCGGCACCACGAATCCCTACGGCACGACGAAGTATTTCATCGAGCAGATACTTCAGGATCTGTGCATTTCCGACAGCGAGTGGGGCGTGTCCATCCTCCGCTACTTCAATCCCATCGGCGCGCACAAGAGCGGGCGCATCGGCGAGGATCCAAACGGAATCCCCGGTAACCTCATGCCCTATATCACTCAGGTCGCCATCGGCAAGCTCGAGTGCCTCAACGTCTGCGGCAACGACTATCCGACCCCGGACGGCACGGGCGTGCGCGACTATATCCATGTTGTCGACCTAGCTCTCGGCCACATAAAAGCCCTCGACAGATTGCTCAAAGTCAAGGGCTGCGAGGTCTATAACCTCGGCACCGGCAAGGGCTACAGCGTGCTCGACGTTGTCAAGGCTTTTGAAAAGGCGTCGGGAATCAAAATCAACTACAGAATAGCTCCCCGCCGCGCGGGTGATGTCGCCTGCTGCTATGCGGACGCGACAAAGGCAAAGGAAGTGCTCGGCTGGCAGGCGCAGTATGATATCGACGATATGTGCGCCGACTCGTGGCGCTGGCAGTCGCAGAACCCCAACGGTCTGGAATAAGCTGTTCGGAAAGGAACCGGTTTGACGGAACTTTTTGAAAATATACAAAAGCCCGAGACCGCCGTGCTTGTCGGCGTGGATCTGGGCGAATATGACTGCGAGGCGTCGCTCGACGAGCTTGAGGAGCTGGCAAAGACCGCCGGCGCCGAGGTCGAAGCGCGCGTGACTCAGCGGCGCGAGACGCCCGACTCCGCGACCTTCATCGGCTCGGGCAGGCTCAAGGAGATAAAAAACTTCTGCGCCGATAACGACGTCGATCTGCTTATCTTCGACAGCGAGCTGACTCCCTCACAGCAGAGGAATATTGAAGACATAACCGACGTGCGCGTCGTTGACCGCACGCAGCTGATACTCGATATCTTCGCCGCGCGCGCAAGAAGCGGCGAGGGCAAATTGCAGGTCGAGCTGGCTCAGCTGAAATATCTGCTCCCGCGCCTCGGCGGCAAGGGAACGAGCATGTCGCGTCTCGGCGGAGGAATCGGCACGCGCGGACCGGGCGAAACAAAGCTCGAATCCGACCGCCGCCACATCCGCCGCAGGATAAAAAATCTTGAGGACGGGCTTGAGGCGCTCTCGCGCCGCAGGAAGCTCGCGCGCGAACGCCGCGAAAAGGACGAAGTCGAGACGGTCGCCATAGTCGGCTACACAAACGCCGGAAAATCAACGCTGATGAACGCGCTGACCCAGGCGGGCGTGCTTGCGGAGGACAAGCTCTTCGCAACGCTCGACCCCACTTCCCGCGCGCTGACTCTGCCGGACGGCAGAAGAGTTATGCTCATAGACACGGTCGGCTTCATCCGCCGCCTGCCGCACGGACTTGTCGAGGCGTTCAAATCGACTCTCGAAGAAGCGGCGAGCGCGACGTTGATACTCAATGTCTGCGACGCTTCGTCGCCGGACTGCGCCGAGCACCTTGAGGTCACGAACAGGCTTCTCGAAGAGCTCGGATGCAAGGGCAAGCCTATAATCGCCGTGTTCAACAAGTGCGACGCCGCGCCGGATCTCTCGTGGCTCTCGGCGGGACTGCACAGCGTCAAGATATCCGCGCTCACGGGAGAGGGACTGGACAGGCTTTTAAACGAGATGGTCAGGGCACTGCCGCCCACGCGCAAAAAGGTCACGCTCCTGCTCCCCTATTCCATGGGGTCGGATGCCGCTCTCCTGCGCGAAAAAGGCGCGCTCGACCGCGAGGAATACCGCCCGGACGGACTCAAAATGACCGTCACCGCGGACGCAAAGCTCCTCGAAAGATATAAAGATTATATTGTATAATAAATTGTATAGTAAAACACCGACCTCCGGGATATATCGGGGGTCGGTGCTGTTTATAGTGGTTGACTGTATCCGTCGCAACGAGCTTTATCGCCGCGTCGCTCACACTCCTGCGCTCGCCGCTCTATGGGCTCGGCTACGCCGCAAATGATATTGTATTAATTATTATGTGGATAATGGCGACTGTCGACGACCCGTCGTATCTGCCGATGATAGTCTGTTTCTCGGTGTTCTTTATCAATGACTGCTACGGCTTCATCAGCTGGAGAAAGATCAGGCAGCGCCAGGGAGAGACTGCCCCGACGCAGTGAACTTGCGTGTGTAGTCCGCTATCTCAAGCGTGCGGTCGGATTTTTTGGCGGCGATAAAGATAAAGTGATATTCGCCGCTTTTCTCGGGGAGGGTGTTGAACTCACCGGTGTCGGCATTATAGATAAGACAGAGGTCGTATTCGCCGAGCGTAAAAGCCGGGGCGCAGCCCTGAAGCTCGGTCGGCAGCTCTTCTTTCCAGCGGTCGTCGCTTTTAGCGTTTTGAAAAAATGCGTCGAAGCTCGTTTTTTCGCAGAGCACCGATGAGCGTACCTCACCCTCGAACAGCTTGTTGATTACGCATTTTTCGCTCTTCGGAAGCTCGATATTTATCTCCGCGGCATATTTTTCGGCGGCAAGATTGTCGGATATGTACGAATCTTTGAAAATCGGCGTAAACGAGCCGTAGACTGCAAGGATGACCGCGAGAATCAGCCCGACAACTATATTTCTGACGTTGCGTATGCCCTTTTTGTTTTGATAAAAGCCGAAGATTATTGACGCTGTCGGTATCGGCAGGAAGAGATAGAAAATCCACATTCTGTTCACGGCTTCGCCCAGAGCGAAGCTTGACGGAACATCCGGAACTGCGGCTTCAAGGGCGGTAAGCGCGAAAAACGGGCAGAGTATGGAGAGGATTATCAGCAAAATCGATATCACTTTCCCCTTGACGGACGCTGCGACTGTGTTTTTTCCCGCGCCTATATACGGCCTGACCGCATCGCACAGCGGCTCCGATTTGCGCAGGATGAATAAATTTCCCCCAAGGATAAACACTGCATGCGTCTGATTTTCGAGAATCTTTGACACATCTCCGTAGCGCACGACAAATCGGCTCGAAAGCTCGCCACGGCGCATGACGGTTATTACCATTCTGTCCGCATAGAGATCGTATTCGTATTTTCTGTCTGCACTTTTTTGCAAGGCACTCTTTTTGTAAGAGGCGGCTCCGATTATCTGTTTGATAAGGACGGCTATAGTGAAAATCAGCGCGGCAATGCAAAAGCCCGGAATGTCGATTCTGTCGTCGCCGATGACGGACGCAGAAAGAACTATGGTAAAAAGCACCGCGACGAACAGCGTTCTTAGAATACGCGGCATGAAAACAATGCGCGTTGCGGATTTTATGTCTTCCGGGTTGTATGTTATTTCGCCGTGCTTATGCGGGATTACTGCCGCGGGTGCTTTTTGCGGACTCTCCGTCTGCTGCTCCGACATGAGCGCGTCGAACGACACGCCGAAGATATCTTTTAATGTATATATGTTGTCGATGCTCGGCGCAGTCTGCCCGGTCTCCCACTGGCTGACCGTTTGGCGGCTGACCGAAAGTTTATTTGCAAGCTCCTCCTGGGACATACCGCGCTCTTTTCGCAGAGCCTGTATCCGTGATCCGATCGTCATAGCTTTTCTCCTCCCTTTTGTGGTTCAATTATATCAGAGAAGCCTGCTGTCCGCAAGAAAGCGGCGTTTGCATTTGTCAAGCGGCGCTTGCGGAGTCGTAAAAATTAAATAAAAAATAAACATTTGAAAATATGCTCATATTTGAAGTAAAAAAGTCGAATCTTCTGTTATATTATATAGAAAGCAAAGGACAGGAGGCGATACCGTGAAAAACAGGCATGAGGGTCTTGCCGAGATGAAGAAGGACGGCGTGACCTACTGCAATATGTTCTGGCTGTTCATGTTCGGCAATGTGCTCGGCGTTCTGCTCGAGGGTACATGGTGCAGGCTGATTTTCGGCCACTGGGAGACGCATGTCGCAACCATCTGGGGACCGTTCTCTTTGATATACGGCGTAGGCGCAGTGATGTTCTACATAAGCGGCGAAAAAATACGGAGCACCGGTTACAAGGGAGTTGTCGCCCGGTTCTGCTCTATCGCGATAGTCGCCACGGTCTTTGAGCTCGCCTGCGGGCTGCTGCTCGAATACGGCATGGGCATGAAAGCGTGGGACTACTCAAAGAGCTTCATGAACTACAAAGGTCTAATATGCCTGAAAATGACGCTGCTCTGGGGACTTGCGGGCGTTATCTTCGCCTATATGGTCGTGCCGAAGCTCAAAAAGGTGTTCGCGCGTATGCAGGGCACGGGCTGGAAGGTCGCGTGTGCCGCGTTATCGATATTTATGATAATCAATCTCTCGTTTACTCTCGTGTGCATGGTGCGCTGGAGAGACCGCCGCGAGGGGATTGCCGCGACAACGCAGATCGGTCAGTATGTCGACAGCAAGTATGACGACGCGATGATGTCAAGCCGCTTCTGCGAATGGCATGTTATAAAAAAATAAGCAAAGCTATTTTGCAATGCGGGACTGCTTTCGGGCGGTCCCTTTTTTGTTGCGACTTTTTTTGTTGTGTGGTATACTTTGGCATATAAATCTTACGGAGGAAGAAATATGCAGTGTATTCTCTCCGCCCTCGTGGCGATCATTATCGCGCTCGCGCCGGTGTTCAATATCCCGCTGACCGTTGTGCCGCCCAAAGGCGAGCTGCCGCACGAGAGCGAGCCCGCGCCGTCGGAGCTTTCGGTATATGACAAAGTCGTCGGCGTTGACGACTCGGTGTTCTATATCTCCCGCCCGAACGCGGAAAATATGAAAATAATATATGCTTCCGATTTCGGCATGGACAGTGACGCGCAGGACAACACGGACGCTTTCTGCCGCGCGATTGATTACTGCCGCAGGAATCCGGGCACGCGTCTTGTAATAGATGCCGGGGAATACCGCTTCTCGCCGAAGAATACTATCGGTCTAAATTCGCTCAAGGATGTTCTCATCGACGCCGAGGGCGCGGTGTTCGTCTTTGACTGCGACAGATATTTCGAGATAAGCGGATGCGAAAATTTTGAGATAAAAGGGCTTGCCGTCGACTGGGCTTGGGACGAATCCCGCCTCGCTTCCGTCGTTAAAATCGAGAAGCGAAACGCGATAAAGCATACGTTCGATATGCGCTTTACCGAGCTTGACGAAGTGCCGGAGGATATCGCCGTCATGGTGATGACCCAGCTCGACCCCAGGACGCTGACCTTCGGCGCGGCGGGCGAGAGCAAAGAAAATTATATTTATCAGCACCCCGAGATAATCAAAAGCATTGAAAAAGTCGGCAAAAACGTTCTGAGAGTGACCCACGACGGCTCGCTCGACGAGTTCAAAAACCGCGAATGCTATCTTGTTCGCCACTATGTCTACGGCTCTCAGGTTTTCTCGGTCTGCGGCGCGTCGGAGAATATTACATTTGACGGCGTGAAGATTTATTCCGCCGCCGGCATGGGCTGGCTCTTCACTCAGCGCGTCAGCCGCTATCAGATACTGAATTCGTCCATAGGCATCCGCCCGGGATATGAAAAAACGCGCCACATCTCGGCGACCGCCGACGGCGTGCATATCGCGGACACGAACGGGCATTTCAGAGTTTCCGGCTGCGATTTCAGTTATATGGGTGACGACTCGCTCAATGTCCACGACAATCTTCTCTATATAAAACAGCGTGTGTCCGACAATGCGCTCACGGTGTATGCGAATCAGTATCTGCTGACTATCGGCGACACGATGAAATTCAAGCTCGGCACCTATGCCGATATAGATTTTGAGGCTAAAATAACCGACATCTCCGCCGACGGCGTGATAAGCTTCGACAGAACACTGCCCGAAGAGATAGCCGCCGATACAATAATGTATATCGCCGACTGCGACAGCGGAAATTATGTCATTTCAAACAACTATTTCCACGAGCACCGCGCACGCGGACTGCTGCTCCAGAGCGACAACGGACTCTGCGAGAACAACCGATTCTATAAAATAATGGGTCAGCAGATAAAAATAGTCATGGACATCATGCCCGGTCTCTGGTACGAGGGCACGGGAGTCAACAATCTTGTTATCCGTAACAACGAGTTCAAGCTCGGCTGCTACAGCGGCTGGGATTCTGCCATCAGAATAGAGACAAATATCGCGGGCAGCGGGGCGCAGGTCGCGGCGTTTTCAAATATAACCGTCGACTCCAACCGCTTCATAAACTGCGAAAACTATATACTCCGCGCCGACAATGTCTCGGGATTGAATATTACAAATAATAAAATAATCAACACGCGGAGTATCGACGGCATTGATTTGAGATGCGGGCGCATCCGTCTTGGCGACTGCTGCTCGGCGGTGAAGATAAACGGTAACCGCTGGAACAAGACGCCGCTCGCCCCGTTCGGCGATATAATCGCCCTCGACCACGGGCTCAAAGCTTTTCTTTGAAAATCTCCCGGAGGGATAAAATGAGCGAAGTAACAATCAGAAAATATAAAAGCGGCGATCTCCCGGAGATGATCGCCGTATGGAATGAGGTAGTCGAGGGCGGCGTGGCTTTTCCGCAGGAGGAGATGCTCGACAGCGTCGGCGGGGGAAAATTCTTCGCCGCGCAGACTTACTGCGGCGTTGCCGAGGTTGACGGAAAGACGCTCGGGCTCTATATCCTGCACCCGAATAACATCGGCAGGTGCGGACATATCTGCAACGCGAGCTATGCGGTCTCATCCAAAAGCAGAGGACAGCACATCGGCGAAAAGCTGGTGCTCGACTGCATCCGTCAGGCGCATGAAGAGGGCTTCAGAGTGCTCCAGTTCAACGCCGTCGTCAGGACGAACATCCACGCGCGCCACCTCTATGAACGCATCGGGTTCAAACCGCTCGGCACTATCCCCGGCGGCTTCAGAATGAAGGACGGCAGCTACGAGGATATCTGCCCGTATTATATAGAGGTCTGATAAATTAAGCCCGCCGCAGTGCTTTATGTGCCGCGGCGGGCAAGTTTTATATTTGAGTGCTTTGCAAATGAAATTTGCCGTGAAATCTATTCGCCCCCTGCAGGAAAGCTGTCGCGAAGTGGCCGAGGGGTTGTTTCGCTTCGCTCAAAGTAAGTAGGGGCGGATATCATGTCAAGCGAAACATGGCAAACAGTAGTGTAAGGACATGGTATACAGTTATTAATATTAAAATTTTCCATCTTTTTTTGCCCTTTGTTTTCCGGCGATAATGCCGCGCGGCGCGGAAAAAATAACGGTGTCCGCAGTGCGGACAAAATCAAAAAGGGGGCGGAGCATGAAGCAAATCATAAGATTTTTCAGCGCGGTCGCGCTCATGCTCTCGGTGGGAATTTTTTCCTGCGTCGCTTACGGCGATATCCAGCTGCCCGACGAATACAGCGTCGTCGCGGGCAGCGGCGCCGATATCGGCGAGAGCGTGTTTTCTGCGTCCGCGTCCGCATCGCCGCAGGGCGAATATGAGCTTGAGGTAAAAGCGTTCGGGGTGTTCCCGGTCAAGACCGCAAGGGTGAAAGTGTCTCAGCGCAGATATGTCACCGTCGGCGGCGAAATTTTCGGCATCAGGCTCTATACGCGCGGCGTGCTGATAGTCGGGAGCGAGGAGATCGAAACGGCGTCGGGCGCAGTTGACCCGGCGGCTCGCGCGGGGCTGAAAAAGGGCGATATTATTTTAGAGATAAACGGTTCGCCCGTCAGCCGAAACAATGATATCTCCTCCGCCGTTGAGTCGAGCGGCGGCGATGAAGTTGAGCTGCTCATCGAGCGCGCAGGCAAAAAGCAGACGGTGAAACTCCTGCCCGCGCGGAGCAAAGTTGACAGCAAGTTCAAAGCCGGTCTGTGGGTACGCGACTCGTCGGCGGGGATAGGAACGGTGACTTTCTATGACCGCAAAAACGGAATTTTTGCGGGGCTCGGTCATGCGGTCTGCGATGTTGACACGGGCGAAGAGCTGCCGATATCCGGCGGCGACGCGGTCAACGCCGCGGTAAAAGGCTGCTATAAGGGCAAGGACGGTTCGCCCGGCGAGCTGTGCGGTGTGTTCGCGCCGGGAGAGATAGGCGAGCTCTATGAAAACTGCGGCATCGGCGTTTACGGCGCGTTTAGCGAATTGCCGAAAACCGGGGAGATGCCCGTGGCGATAGCCGACGAGGTCAAAACCGGCAAGGCGCAGATTATCTCGACCGTCGACGCAGACGGACCGCAGTATTATGATATCGAGATAACGAAGATCTATACAAAAAGCGGCCAGCGCAATATGATAATCGAGGTGCGCGACAAGCGGCTTATTGAAAAAACCGGCGGCATAGTCCAGGGCATGAGCGGCAGCCCGATAGTCCAGAACGGCATGCTGGTCGGCGCGGTGACTCATGTTTTTATCAACGATCCGCTCAAGGGCTACGCGATATTTGCCCAGACGATGGCGGAGGAGGCGGAGCGCATATCTTCGCCCGGATATTCCGCCGCTTCGTAGCAAAATTGGAGCATAAAATAAAAATTGCCAAAAAATGGTAATTTATTATTGACATTTATTCCCATATATGGTAAAATCCAATTGAAAAATCAACCCGGAGGTACTAATTATGGGAAAAATGTTAAAAATCATGCTTGCACAGGACACGGACACTCAGACGGGCTGCGCCGCGGCACTGCGGGCAAACGGCTTTGAGGTCGAAACAGTCCGAAAGGACGGCGCGCAGATACTCCGCCTTTTCAGGCAGGGAAGCAGACCGGACGTGCTCATCATGGACGCTTTCATGCAGGGCACGGATGCGATAGGCGTGCTCGGCGGACTTGCCGACATGCACCTTGAGCCGCGCCCGCTGGTGTTCGTGACCGCGTCGAACGCGAATCCGCGTCTTGAGCAGGAGATAACGCAGAGCGGCGCAGACTACTATTTCATCAAGCCCTTTGACACGCAGATACTCGCCCAGAGGATAAAACAGCTGACCGGGCTTTCCGCCCCGGCGCAGGGAAACATAGTTGCTTTTTCCGCGCAGGACAACAGCCTCGAGGTCACCGTCTCCGAGATAATGCACCGCATCGGCGTGCCCGCGCACATAAAGGGCTATCAGTATCTGCGCGAGGCGATAATCCTCGCGGTCAACGACGATGAGATTATGAATTCCGTCACGAAGCTTCTCTATCCTACAGTTGCAAAGACCTTCAAAACCACTCCGTCGCGCGTTGAACGCGCCATTCGCCACGCAATCGAGGTCGCCTGGGACAGAGGCGATGTCGATGTGCTCAACTCCTATTTCGGCTACACCATCCAGAACTCCCGCGGCAAGCCGACCAACAGCGAATTCATCGCAATGATATCCGACAAATTGAAGCTGAATCTGAAAATTTCTTAATTAATATCGAAAGAAAACCTCCGCATGACTTTTGCCATACGGAGGTGATTTTTTTAGCCCTGCGTGAGCGTGAGGCTCGCCGTTATCGGGAAATGATCGCTCGGATAGACTCCGTCATAGGTCGTTCTGACAACATTGTAGCTGTTGACCCTGAAGCCGGTCTTGGAGATCATTATGTAGTCGATGCAGTCGTCGTCAAGACGCTCGCCCCAGTTCTGATAGGTGCAGCTCTTTATCGGATCCTTGGTCTGATATTTGACATCGAGGAAGTTTTCGGTCGCGCTGCGATATGTCTCGGTGTCCTCTTCAACATTGAAGTCGCCCATTATCATCGCGGGCAGCGAACCGAACTGCGCTATCTTGTCGAGCACAACGCCGATGCCCTTTATCCTCGCCTCTTCGCTGACGTGGTCGAGGTGCGTGTTGAACACGACGAACTCGAGTCCCGTCTGCTTCTCCTTGAGGATAACATAGCTGCAAATTCGATAGCACGCGGAACCCCAGTCCTTGCTCATCTTTTCGGGAGTCTCGGAGAGCCAGAACGAGCCTTTGTCGATAAGGTCGTAGAGGTCGGTGCGGTAGAACACCGGGCAGCCCTCGGAGAAAGTGGATTCGTCGCGGAAGGTTATGACCGAGTCATAGCCCTGAAGCGTGCGGCACATATAATTATACTGCCACTTTGTCGCCTCCTGGAAGCCGATAATAGTCGGCGCTTCCGTTTCGATGTTCTTGACGATGAGATCGGCGCGATAGAACCAGCTCTTTTTGCCCGTGTCCATGACGTTCGCGCAGCGCAGATTGCAGCTCATGATGCGCATCTCCCCGCGCTCGAGCGGCTTATCCTCGATGACCGCGGCGTGCTGATTCTGCTTATAGTGCGGATAGTAGATGCAGAAAATGCACGCGACAGTGATGAGCGTCGCAAACACGACACACAGCAGGCAGATAAAAACCTTCGTGCCTTGTTTCATTTGATCCTCTCCTTTGATAAAAAATTATATATCCTGTGCGCCACGCGCACTGAGTTGCGAGGTTAAATTTTTCGTTTGAGGTTAAAAAATGTGTCTTTGTAGGGTGCGGTGACCCAACAATATTATATCGTAGGGGCGGATATTATCTGCCCGCGAAATCTGTACAGGATTTTGATGTGCAGATTATAGATGTGCTTTCATACTCTTTCACTATTCACTTTTACCTATTACTTTGAGCGAAGCGAAACAAACCCCTCAGTCTTGGCTTCGCCAATCCGGCTCCCCTGCAGGAGCCGAAAGCAGGCGAACCTTGTTTGCTTGCCTTTAAAATCTACGCAATTTTAAACAGCGCACTTCGTAGGGACAGCCCTTGCGGCTGTCCGTTATCGGCGGCGCTTCGTCGATGTTACCCGCCTTAACTTTTCGGAGGCTTGGGCTATCGGAGCAGCCGATATAAATAAAGCCGCGGCAAACTCCTGCCTGATAAAACAAAACTGCGCGCCGCAAGAGCGGCGCGCAGCGGCATTGCTTTTTTTTGATTTTTATCAGTCGTCGTGATCGCAGTCGCAGTCGTCATCGCCGCAGCAGCAATCGTCATCGAAATCGAACTCGAGCAGAGTGCCGCAGTTGGGGCAGTCAATGCTTCCGTCCTCAAGGATGCCGTCATCGACGCAGATAGTCTCGCCGCAGTTGGGGCACTCGATCTCATAGCAATCGTCGTCGCCGCAGCAGCAGTCGTCATCGTCCTCGTAGACATAGCCCTCGAGGTCGGAGAGATCCTCGTCTATTTCGTCAACCTGATCGCTGACAACATCGAGACCCTCTTCGAGATCCGAAACGCTCATAGCCATGTCGTCAAGAAGCTCGATGATAGCCTTGATGACCTTGACTTCGTCTTTCTTTGCGTCGAGGTCGAGACCGTCGACAAGACCTTTGATATAAGCAACTTTCTCAGTAACTGTCATTTTGCTTTCTCCTTTCAAAAACAGCCGTCGGCTTTTGAATTACGGAATCTTACGCTCTGCTCAGATACTCGCCGGTGCGGGTGTCAACGACGACCATCTCGCCCTCTTCGATGAACAGCGGAACCTTGATCTCTGCGCCGGTCTCAAGCACTGCGGGCTTGGTGGCGTTTGTCGCGGTGTCGCCCTTGAAGCCGGGGTCGGTCTGGGTGACTTCGAGAGTAACGCTTGTGGGGGGCTCAACGCCGAAAACATTGCCCTTGTAGGAAAGGATCTTGCAAATGGTGTTCTCCTTGACGAACTTGAAGTTGTCGGAGAGGTCGCTCTTGTTTATCGGGATGAGCTCATAGCTCTCGGGATCCATGAAATAATAAAGATCGCCATCGTTATAGGAATACTCCATCTCCTTGCGCTCAATATAAGCGGTGGGGAATTTTTCCGTGGGGTTAAATGTGCGCTCAACGACCGAACCCGCGATAACGTTTCTTATCTTGGTTCTGACGAATGCCGCGCCTTTGCCGGGCTTGACGTGCTGGAACTCTATGATCTGATAGACATCGCCGTCCATCTCAAACGTCACGCCGTTTCTGAAATCGCCTGCTGAAACCATATTGTCTCCTCCGATATTTTAGACTTACACATTTATTTTATACTATTCAGCCGTATATTTCAATACTTTTTTTCATCAGAATGGGCTTTTCTGCGCGCTGAGCTTCAGATGCTCGCCGGCATATATCAGGTCGGGGTCTTTTATTCTGTTTATCCCGACGAGGGTTCTTATCGGAACGCCGGTGCGGCGGGATATATAAAAGAGCGTATCGCCCGGGCGCACGACATAAAATTCTCCCGACATTCTGGCACCGGGTATCGAGAGCTTATCTCCCGCATATATCATTTCGCCGCGTTCGAGCCCGTTTCTGTCCTCGAGTGCAGAGAGTGTGACGCCGAACTTCCCGGCTATTGATATCGGCGTGTCGCCGCGCCGGACGGTGTATATTTCTTCGCCGCTGTCGCGCGCTGGCAGAGTTATTCTCAGCCGCTCGCCCGCGAATATCCTGTTGGGATCAACTATCCTGTTCTCTCGGGCTATCGCCTCGACTGTCGTGCCATATTCCCTCGCTATCGCCCAGAGCGTGTCGCCTGCGCGGACATATACCGTGAGCGTCCGTGTTCGCGCGCGGACGGTGGTTCGCTTCTCGCCGTCGATGCGCCCCGAGTCGGAGAGGAATATCCCCTCGGTGAAGATGTTGCGGTCAACGTTGCCGTAGATACCGCCGACTCTGCCCTCGTCCGTATACTGGAAGCCGACCCACTCGCGCCATTTTCCGTTTGCCGAGGGCTCGTCTGCGCCGTACTGCGCCGCCCAGAGCGGATATTTTTCGGCGAGCGCGCGGCTGAATATTTTCCTCGCGTTTGAAAGGTCGCTGTATATCACGACTTCCCGCCTTGTCAGCGCGGTCAGCTCATCGAGATACGCCTCGGATATCGCGTTTATCTGCGAAACAGAGAGCGAGCCGAAATATTCAAAATCCATCGCAAGGCGCATATCCGGCTCGCGCCCGGCGGCAAGGGATGCAAAGAACCGCGCCTGCCTGCGCCCCTCCTCGACCGAGCGGGCAGTGACATAGTGATAGAAGCCGATTTTCAGCCCCGCTGCCTTCGCCCGTTCGTAGTTTTCGGCGAAGTATTCGTCGGTATATTCCCCTGCGCCGACGCGGATATACACCGCCTCTATCCCGCTGCGTCTCACTTCTTCAAAATCTATCTCGCCCTGAAATTCGCTTATATCTATCCCGCGATACTGCCGCCCGCCCGACGGCGGAATCGCCCGCGCCGGGACGAGCGCGGCAAAAACAAGCGCCGCGATGCAGGCGAGAAGCACCGCCGCCGCGCCCGTGAGTTTGCGTTTTATATTCATTTTCCCCTCTCCTCCGTCATTTCTGCCGATTATTCGGCACTATATTCTATGCCGCAGGTCATAGCGGCGCAACGGAGATTGAAATGGCGGCGGAGATAAAAAGCGGTTGGCATTTGTCGCTTCGGCTTTTTTCTTGACATAAAAAATGAAATATGATAGATTAAAAAGAAAAAAGGAGAAAAATAATATGAATAATGTTCTTTTTGGACTCGGCTTTTTATCTTTGGCGGGTGTAATCGCCTTTTTAGTAATTGCAGTCGTGCGGATCTTCAAGAAGAAACCCCGCAAGAATTTTGTCGTTGCCGCTTTGATTTGCTTTGTTGCATCTAATGTGTTCATTTTTTGTGGAGCACAAACCAACTACAATAACATGACCCCCGAAGAAAAATCTGAATATGATTCAAAGCTTGCCGCCGAATCACAACTTAAAGAAGAAAAGAAAGCAAGCAAAGATAAAAGCAAGGACAAAAACAAGACGAGCGAGCCGCCAATGACAGAAGCCGCTGCGTCACAGAATATTGGCGATGTCTCAGTCCAAGCACTTAAACTCTATGCTGACCTCTCGGATGAACAGGCTCAAAAAGTTATAAACGACTTTAAAAAAGTGGGAATTTCCACTCCGATTTACTTTGAATCATTATCATCAAACTCGACAGATAAAAGCTTTAAGTTTTCGAACGATAAGATATCCGGAACGCTTGTCGTTTCCAATGGAAAGACGGGTTACATTTCGAGCGGCGGAGTCGAGCTATTTAACTCCAAAAAAGGCGGAGCCCTCGCGAACATCGAAGATTATTATCTCAGTTCCTACGAGTCAAATTATTACAAGGGCATGGCAGAACAACATGTTAAGCAATACCTCAAGACTCCATCAGCCGCGTCGTTCCCCGACCTCACGGATACAAGCGCATGGATTGTATCGCGCTATAAAGACACCGTTACGGTCAGCGCGTGGGTTGACTCACAAAACTCCTACGGCGCACTGTTACGCAGCGATTTTGTAATTCAAATGTCCTACGCTTCACAGGGAACAAATCTTACATATGCGGAAATTGAAGATAAAGTTCTCTACGGTTCCTTTGTTTCATATTGAAAGCAGCCCCTTTCAGAGGGGCTGCTTTTTTATATGTCTAACTATTTTTCTAAGCTGATGCAGATATGCATCGCTTGTAAATTATGTTGCTATACTACACCCCTATTTCCACCCCAAAAATCCGCTCCCGGTACCCTCGGGGCGGATTTTCCTCTGCGCAGTTTAAATTCTGTTTAACAACCTGCTTTACAATATCTGATGAAGTATAATAAAGAAAAACGCGGAGTGACGGATATGACTGTAAAAAAGCGGCTCAATATTTCAAATATAATAATGATAGTCGTGCCCGTTGTCGTGACGGCTCTGGTCGGCATTATCTGCCTCGGCACTGCGTGGCTGATCCTGAACCGCTCGAACTGCTGTCATACGGGGTCGATCAGATAAGCCGCGGCAATCTCGACTACCGCTTCGAATATTCAAACGACGATGAATTCCTGCCCGTCTGCACGGCGTTCAACGGCATGGCGGAGCGGCTCGAACGCTCGGTCGAGCTGGCTCGCCGCAACGAAGAGAACAGAAAAGAGCTTCTGCTCGATATCTCGCACGATCTGCGCAGCCCGTTGACCTCAATTCGCGCCTATGTCGAGGGGCTCTCCGACGGCATGGCGAGCACGCCCGAGATGCAGAAGCGCTATCTTGATACTATAAAGCGCAAGACTGAGGATATAGAGAAGATGGTCAGCGCGCTGTTCGCATATTCAAAGCTCGACATGGAGGAATTCGAGATAAATATGGACAGGCACTATTCTCTCGTATTCCACGGCATAATCGGCATAGTTATCGCCGCGACCGCCGTGATAATCCCGTTCGGCAGCTTTGCTTCGGGCATAAAGAGCTGTGCTGCCGATATAATCTGCCTTGCAGTCGGAATAGCGACCGCTCTTCTGCTCGACAGGTTCAGCAGAAAGTTTGACAAAGACTAATTCTTTCCCCCAATATAACATCAGCCGCAGGGCGCTTTTATACTCTCTGCGGCTGATGCCTTTTTATTATATAATTAAAAGTTTATGACCCCGAGGTGCTCGAGGAGTATCTTGACGCCGATGCCCATAAGAATAAGTCCGCCGGCGAGCTCCGCTTTGTTTGTGTATTTCTCGCCGAAAACATGACCTATCTTGACTCCCGCGGCGGAGATAATAAATGTCGTCATGCCGATAAACGAGGCGGCAGCCCAGATGTTGACCTTGAGAAAAGCGAGCGTGATTCCGACTGCGAGCGCGTCGATGCTTGTCGCTATCGCGAGGACGAGCATCTTTGTGAATTTCAGCTCGTCGCGGTCGTTGCCTGCGGCGTCGCGCTCAACATCTTCTTTTTTGAAGCTCTCGATGAACATCTTGCCGCCGAGAATGAGAAGAAGCACGAAAGCCACCCAGTGGTCATAGCGCTCGATCTTGTCGGCAAAGCCCGTGCCGAGGAAATAACCGATTATCGGCATAAGAGCCTGGAAGATGCCGAAATACGCGCCGACAATCGCGCTCTGCCCGAAGCTCGCCTTTTTCAGGCATACGCCCTTGCATATCGAGACGGCGAACGCGTCCATTGAAAGACCGACTGCGAGAATGAAAAGTTCAGCTAAACCCATATTGATTCCTCCGTTTTTTTCGGGGCAGGGAACAAAAAAAGACCCACCTGCGCCCTTTGCGCAGATAAGTCTCATCAATTAAAGAGGCGAAAGCCTCTTTATAGCAGGACCAGATATAAATCAGTATGTTGACCCTGCTGCGCCGCAAATCAGCGCCGATTACTCCCCTATCGCTTCGGGCAGTATAGCGCATCGCTTTAGTTTTGTCAAGCGTATCCGATTGAATTTTGCCGTTTGTTCTGATATAATCTATCGTGGATCAGGATGCCATGCGGTGTCCGAAGCTATATTTATGCAGAAAGAGGTCTTGCTATGAGCGGACGCTTTGATGAGCTTCGCCGGGAATATCCGCAGTTTGTCTACAGCGGCTATTCAGTCAGCGAACATGAGGATGGGCTACACTTAAGCTTTGATTTTTCTATCCCCGGTCTGTGCGAATTTCATCCGCAGACGAGGCTCGACGGAAAAAGTCTTGATATATTCAATTCCCCCGTGTCGGACTACGCGAAGAGAATGGTTTTCTTCATCGGTCTCGCGGAGGCGGTCAGCTACTGGAAATGTGCCTGCCCGCCTGTTTTCAGAGTCGAGTGCGGCGAAATGTCCGAGGATGACAAAGCTTTTTTCAAAAAGCTCTGGTTCAACGGACTCGGCGAGTTTTTCTACAGAAACGGGATAAAGACGGATATAGACTCTTTTGTGAGCATTGACGCGCCGGAGCCGAAAAATATCCCGCAGTGCGAAGATTATGTTTCTTCGGGGATTGAAATTGTCCCCGTCGGCGGCGGCAAGGATTCGGCGGTTACGACCGAGCTTCTGCACCCGTTCGGCGATAAGCTGAGATTTTTCACCGTCAACGACCAGCCCGCGCGCACCCAGTGCGTTCTCGCGGGCGGCTACAGCGAGGATAAAATAATAAAAATTTACCGCACTATAGACCCCGAACTGCTAAAGCGCAACGCCGAAGGCTTTTTGAACGGTCACACTCCGTTTTCGTCGGTTGTGGCGTTTATATCAATGTATGCGGGCTTTATCGAGGGCGCAAACGATGTTATTCTCTCGAACGAGTCGAGCGCTAATGAGTCGAATATCGGCGGAGAGAGCGTCAACCATCAGTATTCAAAGTCGTTCGAGTTCGAGCGCGACTTCGATGAGTTCCGCCGCCGCAACTTCACGCAAAGCGCCGTTTATTTCAGTCTCCTGCGCCCGTTCTGCGAGCTTCAGATAGCAAAGCAGTTTTCGCAGTATAAGCAGTATCATTTGATATTCCGCAGCTGCAACAGGGGGAGCAAGAAAAATATCTGGTGCTGCGAATGCCCAAAGTGCCTGTTCGTTGCGATAATGCTCTCGCCGTTTCTCCCGCCCGATGAGCTGAACTCAATATTCGGCTGCGATATGCTCGCGAAAACGGAGCTTGAGACCGACTTCGACGGCCTCTGCGGCTTCACGGGGCTCAAGCCCTTTGAGTGCGTCGGCACGGCGGACGAGGTCGTGCTTGCATTGACGCTGACGGCGGAAAAATACAGAAAATCCGGGCTTGAAATGCCCGCGCTCCTGCGCCGCTTCTGCGAAAAGAACACTGCCCGCGCGGATTACTCCCTGCTCTCGGGTTTTAACGAAGAGAATCTTATCCCGAAAAAATTTGATGAATGTGTAAAGAGGATGTTTGAATATGTATCAGCAGCTGATTGACCATCTGAAAAACAAGCGCATAGTCCTGCTCGGCATGGGGCGCGAGGGTCACTCGACCTATAATTTTATCCGCCGCTATCTGCCCGAGCAGAAACTTATAATCGCGGACGCAAAGCAGGTCGAACTCGATAATGACCCGAATGTCGAATTTGTCTGCGGAGACGGCTATCTCGGCGCGATAGACCGCGCGGATATTGTCATAAAGACCCCCGGCATTCCGCTCCTTCATTTCAAGAGACCGCAGGGTGTTGAGATAACCTGCCAGACCGATCTTTTCCTGCGCTTCTCCGGCTTTACCTGCGTCGGCGTGACGGGCACAAAGGGCAAGACGACAACCTCGACTCTCATTTATTCCATGCTCCGCGCCGCAGGAAAAGAGGCGTGCCTGATAGGTAACATGGGCTATCCCGTCTTTGATAATATAGAGGACTGCGCGGGCGAAATAGCCGTTATCGAGATGTCCTCGCATCAGCTTGAATTTACTTCCCGATCGCCGCATATCGCCGTTTTGACGAATATCTATCCCGAGCACCTCGACCACTACGACAGCTTCGAGTGCTATGTCGGCGCGAAGCTCAATATAGTCCGCAACCAAAGTAAGGGCGATACATTTATATATAACGCAGATCAGGGGCTCGACGGTTTCCTCGACCTGAGCAAATATCCGGGCGAAGCGGTCGGAGTCAGCGTCCATACGCCTGGCGCCGAGAAGTACCGCGACATAAACAGCCATCTTCTGGGCGAACACAATATCCAGAACTGCATGTTCGCCGCCGAGGCCGCGAGACGGCTCGGCGTTTCGGACGAAGATATCATGAAAGCTCTCAAAAATTATGAGGGCATCGAGCACAGAATGGAATATTTCGCGACGGTCAAGGGCATAAAATTCGTCAACGACTGCATCGCAACCATTCCCCATTCCGTCATGTGCGCCGTCGAGGCTCTCGGCGATGTTGACACGCTGATTTTCGGCGGCATGGATCGTGGACTCGACTATTCGGCGTTTGAAAAGGCGCTGGAGAAGAGCAGTATAAGAAATCTCGTCTGCCTGCCCGATACGGGACATAAAATCGGCATGCACATGGCGCAGAACGGGAGTGAAAAGAAGATAATTATCTCGGAGGACATGGAGGGCGCAGTGCGCGCGGCGATGAGCGTAACGCGCCCGGGCTGCACCTGCCTGCTCTCGCCCGCCGCTTCGAGCTACAACAAATATAAGAATTTCGAGGAAAAGGGACGCCATTTCAAGAATATAGTGCGCCGCTACGCCGAGATGGGCGGGGAGAAAGCATGAGAGATTTTCTGAGCGAAGAAAAAGGACTCTGCGCCGAGGTTGAATCCCTCTGCATGACCGACCCCGACTCCGCGCACGCGCTTATCGACAGCGTGATATCGGACTGCGGCGAAGTGAAATCCAACCGCGCGCAGTCCGCGTCCGTTTCGCGCGTCTGCTGCCGCTTTCTGATGCACAGAAAGATGAAGAGCCGCCTTGTTGACACGCTCAAGACGGACGACGGTCTGCGAAAAGCAATTTTCGGCGAGCTCAACACATATAAGTACAGCCTTGTTTTCCTGTTCCGTCGGCTCATACGCCTGAACGAAACGGAGCTGACGCAAGAGCTTCTGACCCTGCTCGAAAACAACCCCTACCGCGACGACAGCGCAAAAGATTACTCCGACCGCTGGTCCCTGCGATTCATAATCGACGAGGCTCTGCGCGCGCCGGACGATTATCTCGATTTAAGCGAAGAGAACAAGAATGTGATAGACGAAGTTAGAAAAGGACTGTAAAATCCGATTGTTATCGGCTGCACACTGTGCCGCCGCCGGTAATATTTGCGGCGGCAAGGCGCGCTCCCCAACGTCATTCACATCACGCAGGCGAGCACGAGGGATTCCTCAATGCTCTTATACACACTCTCGAAGTCGCTCAGCGGCAGGGGATTTCTGCCTTTCCCGAGCTCGAATGTGAACGACGGAATGCCGAGTGCTTCTATCGTCCAGTCCTTGAACCCCGCGTGTGAGGCAAGTCCCGCATTCTGCACGAGCGTATAGCCGCTCGCCGCGGCGAAAATCTTCGCCAGATGCTCGCCGCGCTCCGGCGTGTGCTCCCCGTATTCATAGTATATCTCTTCGCCCTGACTGTGCAGGGCTATTGCCGTTCGCGGCATTCGCCTCATGCACAGCTGAACGAGGGCGTTCACCTCCGGCTCGGTCTGCGGAGCATATCCGCCGAACCGTCTCGGCGCGGGCGCAGTTATTCCCGCTTCGATTTCCAGAGCTTTTGAGAGATCCCATCCGGCGTTGAAGTTGTGGTTGAGATCGACCCCGCGCGCGTTCGCGTTCCAGAGATCATGGCTTTCACCCATAGCGCACTCAACGCAGTTTCTGTATTTTCCCGCCGTCTCTGCGCCGTGCAGGGCTATCTCGACCCCGTCGGGGTTGATGCACGGGACGAATATTATTTCCCGTCGACTCAGTGCGCCGCCTATGTCGATCCCGCACATTGTCTGCCTGTTCTTCGCACTCAGGCACAGCCGCTCTGTAAATCTCAGCGTGACGAGTGCCGTCAGCCGCTCCTGCGCGTGGAAGCACGCCGCTATGAGCACAGGGTTTGCGCTCCTGCCGAAGCGCAGGGCGAAGATTTTTCTCCCGCAGGCGCTTCGCCCGGCTATTTCGACTTTTAAAAACGGATATTCCGCCTGGAGCGAGCATACGCTTTTCTTTATATATGCGTAGTCCGGCTCGCCCGGCGTGAAGATATATTTCAAAAAAATCACCCCCGGAAAATAATATTTATTTCCCCGCGGGATAAGACCTGAACGGAGGCTTATATATGAAGCTCGACGAAAAAACAATTGAAAAAAAGTACATCTACAAAGGCAGGATAATCAATGTCCGCACCGACACCGCCGAACTGCCCAACGGCAAGCAGGCTCTGCGCGAGGTTGTGGAGCATCCCGGCGGAGTGACGGTCGCCGCGCTGACTGATAACGATGAACTGATGTTTGTGCGGCAGTTCCGCTATCCGTATTCCGAAGTCCTGCTCGAACTGCCCGCGGGCAAGCTCGAATACGGCGAGGACCCGTTTGAGGCGGGCAAGCGCGAGCTGCGCGAGGAGACGGGAGCCGTGGCGGAGCACTATATCGACCTCGGAAAATTTTATCCCACCCCGGGCTACTGCGGCGAGATAATCCATATGTATGCGGCAAATGGACTGTCTTTTACATCCCTCGACCTCGACGACGATGAGTTTCTTGCACCCGAAAAAATACCGCTTGAAAAGGCGGTCGAGATGGTAATGAACAACGAGATACGCGACGGCAAAACGCAGGCCGCCGTGCTCAAAGTCGCGCAGAAGCGCAGAAAGGGCGAGATATGAAAATTGTTCTTGCGTCGTCCTCACCGCGCAGAAAAGAGCTGCTCCAAACGGCTGGAATAGATTTTGAGATAGATGTCGAGGGCGTTGACGAAGTGCCTCAGGGCAACACGCCGGAGGAAAAAGTCTGCTCGATAGCGGCGCAGAAATGCCGCCCGGTGGCGGCGCGCCGATTTGATGACTGCGTGATTGGCGCGGATACGGTCGTCTCCGTTGACGGCGATATTCTCGGCAAGCCGCACGACAGAGAGGACGCAAAAAATATGCTCCGTCGCCTCTCCGGCAGGGAGCACACGGTATATACCGGAGTGTGCATCTCGGCGCACGGAAAAGAAACCGTGTTCAGCGAAGCGACGAAAGTTAAATTCTTCGATCTTACAGATAAAGAGATAGCGGACTATGTCCTCAGCGGCGAGCCCATGGACAAGGCCGGGGCTTACGGGATACAGGGACTCGGCTGCACGCTTGTCGAGGGTATCGGCGGCGACTACTTCAATGTTGTCGGTCTGCCGGTCGCGCGCGTGGTGCGCGAGATAAAAAAGATAACGGGAGCGGAAAAATGAAACTGCTTGTGACAGGTGCATTGAGAATAACGCCCGAGGAATCGGCGGAGCTTGAAAATCTCGGCTATGAGATATATTTCATGCCCGACGAGCGGGTCGCCGTGCCGGAAAACATACCCTGCGAAGAGATAGAGGCTATCATCTGCAACGGACTGTTTCTCTATACCCCGCCGGATAAATTTCCGAAGCTCAGAACCGTTCAGCTGACGAGCGCGGGGCTCGACCGCGTGCCTATGGACTACATGGACGCCCACGGCATAAAAGTGTTCAACGCCCGCGGGGTCTACAGCGCGCCGATGGCGGAGTTCGCCGTCTGCTCGGTGCTCGGATTCTATAAGCGGAGCACATTCTTCTCGGCGGCTCAGTCGGAGCACCGCTGGGAGAAGCACCGCGGACTCGAAGAGCTGGGCGGAAAGCGCGTTGTGATAGTCGGCGCGGGAAGCGTCGGGCGCGCTTGCGCGGACAGGTTCAGGGCGTTCGGCTGCGAGATAATCGGCGTTGACAGAAAGACAGATGTTGACGGCTTCGATAAAATATATTCAATAGGTGATATCCGCGCCGCCGTGAGCGCGGGCGATATAGTCATATTCTGCCTGCCGCTGACAAAGGAGACGGAGCATATCGCGAACGCCGAGCTGTTCTCCGCGATGAAGGACGGGGCGGTCATAGTCAACATATCTCGCGGCGGAATAATCGATACCGACGCGCTCATAACCGAGCTCAAGTCCGGACGGCTCAGAGCCGCTCTCGATGTGTTTGAGCAGGAGCCGCTGCCCGCCGACAGCGAGCTGTGGGATCTTCCGAACGCCGTGATAACTCCGCACAATTCATTTGTCGGCGACGGCAACCGCGCAAGGCTCTTTTCATTGATAATAAGCAACCTGAAATAAGACTGCCGCCGGGCAATTCAACTCGGCGGCAATTTTTACATATGCCGAAAAATTTTTGAAGTACATCTTTTTTTATGCTCGTTATTATTGACGAAAGCGCAAAGGAGGTGGTAAAGATAGATCGCGAAGAAAAGTTAAAAGAGCTCATGGACGGCTACAGCAAGCTCGTCTTCAGCATATGCTACCGACTGACGAACGACTACTTTACCGCCGAGGATCTGACCCAGGAAACTTTCCTGTCCGCCTATTCCTCGCTCGACCGTTTTGACGGGCGCAACGAGCGCGCGTGGCTGAGCCGAATAGCGACGAACAAGTGCCTCGATCATCTAAAGAGCGCGGCGTCAAGGACGACCCCCGCCGAGGATGACGAACTGGAGTTCAGAGCCGGCGCCTCACCGGGACTCGAGGACGAATATATGAACACCCAGCTCGGACGCGATGTCAGAGCGGCGTGCGAAGCGTTGAGAGAGCCGTATCGCAGCGTTGCGGTCGAATATTTCTGCGAGGATATGCCGCTGTCGCAGATAGCCGAGAGAACGGGCGAACCGCTCAAAACCATCCAGACCCGGGCATACAGAGCAAAGAAAATGCTCAGAGAAAATCTGAAGGAGGTCATACTGCAATGACACACGCAGACGATAAAGAATTAACGCTCCTGCTGCGCGGCGGCTTGAGCGAGAGCGAAAAAGCAAAAGTCATGGAGCACATCGCCGAATGCGACGAGTGCGCCGACCGTATGGCCTGCTTGACGCTCGATATGGCAGCTGTCGACCCGCCCGCCGGCATGAGCGAGGATATCCTCGCCGCCGCCGCAAGGGAGAACACCCGCGAGAAGCGCAGGCAGGATAACCTGCTGATGTATTCCGTGAGAGTGGTCGCGGGAATATGCGCGGCGCTCGTGATGATATTCTCCGGCGCGTTCAGGCACATAACGAAGATAAACGATATCGACATGTCGAAGATAAACGACAAGAGCCGCTCGATAAGCCAGTCGATTGACGAGAGCTTCGACGAATTCAAACAGAAAATCTCTGACTTAGGAGGAAATAATAATGAACAAAAGGAATAAGATACTCTTTTTCCTGTTTTCGCTCATTCCGGGCGCGGCGCATATGTATATAGGTCTCGTCAAGCGCGGACTTGTTATAATGCTCGCGCTCGTCGCGGGAGCGGGACTCGCCATGATGGCCGACACCCCGGCGTTTCTGCTCGTGCTTCCGGTGCTGTGGTTCTACAGCTTCTTCGACGCATGGAACAAATATCATCTGCCCGAGGAAAAGCTCGCCAAGGTTCAAGACGACTTCCTGTTCTTCTTGAACGCCATGCCCGAAAATGTTCGCTCTGATCCGCGTTTTAAGAAAGTTGCCTCCGCAAATGTTTTAAAGGTCGGCGGCATTGTCGCGGTAATAGCCGGAGCCTATCTTATCTGGGATCAGATAATAGTCAGAGTTCTGAGCCGCCTGCTCAGCGATACGGGCGCCGAGATCCTGAGCCAAATTTCCTATAAGCTTCCGCAGGTAGCCGTCGCCGTCATACTGATAGTTGTGGGAATAAAGCTCATCTCGCACAAGAAGCGTGAACTGGAGAGAAAGAATAACGAAGAGGAGGACAAATAACATGGCGGCAAAACGTGTAGGCTCGGTGACGCTCGGTCTGACCCTCGTCGTTTTCGGCGTGATGTTTTTACTCAGCGCATTTATTAAGAGCTTCAACTACCTCGATGTAATAAAATTCTGGCCTGTTATCTTTATATCTCTCGGCATCGAGATGCTCGTACATGCGTTTTCAAAAGATGCAGAAAAGGCGAAGCTCGATGTCCCCTCGTGCATCATGACCTGCGTGCTCATGCTCTTTTCAATGTGCCTTGCCGGTGCACAGTATGCGATGACGGAGCTTGTTCCCTATATTCAGGCGCACGCGTAAAAGAGGTGCCGGATTGAAGAAGAAACTGAGAAAAAGAATCTCCGCGGGGCTGATAATCTCAGTCCTCACGGTTATGGCGGCACTGCTTGCGGTCTTTGCGATAAGACCGCACCTGCGTTTCGTCGCCGGGGAATATCTCGGGCTGAACACCCGAAAGATAACGGTCGCAAAGATCTCGCCCGAGCTCGATGAAATAAATATCGACGCTCTGCGCGCCGATTCGCGCGTAACTTTTGACCAGAGCCTGATGCTCGTAAACTCCGAGCATCCTCTGGATGATAAAGATAAGCCGGATCTTGCGGAATACAAAAAGACGGGCGTCATAATGAACGCCTGCGCCGCAGAGAGCTTTTCGGAGCTGTCCGCCGCAGTAATGGAAAAGACCGACTGCAAGCTTCTTGTCATGAGCAGTGTCCGCGACGCGGATGAGCAAAAGGAGCTCTACAACAGCGATTCCTCGACCGCCGCCGCGCCCGGCGCGAGCGAGCACCAGACGGGGCTCGGACTCGACGTCTATGTCAAATATTTCGCGGGGCAGGGCTTTCTCAAGAGCAAGGCGGGGCAGTTCGTAAACTCCGAGTCGTGGAAATACGGATTTATAATCCGCTATCCGTCCTACGGCAAGAGCTCGACGGGTATAAAATTCGAACCGTGGCACATTCGCTATGTCGGCAAGCCCCATGCGGCGATAATATACAACGACCGCCTGACGCTCGAAAAATATATCGACTCGTTTGAAACAGGCGAGTGGTACTCCGCCGACGGATATTTGATTTCAAGGCAGACTGTCGGCGAGAGCGTGACGATGCCGAAAGCATTCGGCTCGGCAGTTATCTCCCCGGACAACACCGGCTGCTATATAATAACAGTTAAACAGTGAAAAGCAAGAAACAGAAAATCCGCCAAGCGAAAGCAAGGCGGATAATTTTATTGGTCCTCTTCGTCGAGTGTGTCTTTTCCAAAGGCTTTTATATAGCTCTCGGTGAGGTCTTTTATTATAATCGGGGCTTCTTCCTCGTCCAGTATTCCGTCGAGGCGTCACCGCTGCTGATAACACTGACACGGAAAACCTTGTCCTCGTGGTTTTTGGAGGACTGGATCAGCGTGTTTTCGATATTTTCCGTGCCTTGCTTAAAATTTACGGCATTCTCCGTTTCCGTGGGGAGCTTCCCGCAGCGCAGCAGCGTGTCGATGTCGGATTGCAGCCTGATTTCCAAGTGATCTTCAAAGACGAGAATCTTGTCGATCAGCAGCTCCAGATCGTTCCGCTCCAGCTTGTCCTTTTCCAGAATGTCGCGGAACACATCGATGGCGGTCTTTGCCACGCGGTTGACCTGAATGATGGTGTTGCGCTTGTCGCTCAGCAGGTCGATCTGGTGGTGGATGCCGTCGATCTTCTTCTGGAGGTCTGCTTCCATCTCGTCATACAGCGCCTCGATGGAGGCTTCCTGCTCGGGCTTTTTCATGATCTCCCGGATGCGCTGGCGCTTTGTGACCTTCAGCTCCTCGGTGAGATCGGCCAGCACCGCTGCCAGATTGTCGGCGGACTGCTCCGTTTCCGCCACCTGATCGTTCTCGCGCTTCAGCTCCTCGTTGAGCTGTTCCAGCATGGCGGCAGAACTGTCCGCCAGTTTCCGCACATAGCTTTTCAGCAACTCGTCCAGCCGGTCAACGCGGATATGGTGGCTGGTGCAGCCCTTGAGTCCGCGCCGGTGGTACGTGCCGCAGGTGTAGGCGGGGGCCAAATCGCTGCGGCTCATGGCAAACATCGGACTGCCGCAGTCGCCGCACTGCAAAAAACCGGAGTACACATTGTCGTTGATTTTGACGCCGCGATAGTTATTACGGCTGCGCTTTTCCCGCAAAGCGATGGTGATGGCGAAGATGCGGTAGTCGATGATGGCCTGATGGTGGTTCTCGATGACGATGTGCTCATCGTCGTTGCGCTTGATCTCCTTGCCGTTGATCTTGGCGCGGGTGTACTTGCCCTGCCGGAGCGTGCCGATATAGAAATCATTGTCCAGAATGCCCTGCACCGTGGCAATGGCCCAGGCGTTTTTTGCTTCCCGTTTCGTTTTCTTGCCCGCCGCCTCCTTGCGCATCCGCTCGGACATGCGCGGCGTGGGAACGCCTTGATCGGTGAGATAGTTGGCGATTTTCTTGTAGCCCCAACCGGCGTTGCTGTAAAGGTCAAAAATCCTGCGGACGGTCTCGGCTTCCGTGGGGATGATCTCAAACTGCTTGTCCTCGGTGACAAGATAGCCGTAGGGCGCGGCGCAGATCCACTCGCCGTCGTTCTGCCGCCGCTTGATGACGTTGCGCACCTTGCGGGAGGTGTCCGTGACGGGCATCTCGTTCACGAGAAACTGGAACTGGATTTTCAGCCAATCGTCGTCATTGGGGAAGTCCACGCCGTCCCCGATGGAGACGATCCGGACGCCCGCGTCGCGCAGGTCTTCCAGCTCTACCAGTCCGCGGCTGTTGCGGCGGGAGAAGCGGGAAAAGTCCTTGATGATGAGAATATCGTACTTGTGGGACATGAGTCCCCGGCGCATCTCCTGATACCCCTCGCGCTGCTCAAACGTGTAGCCAGAGCGGTCGCGGTCCTCAAAAAACGTCAGCGTGCTGCCGGGGAAGTGGGTTTTTACATAGTCCTCGATGATGGCCTTCTGGTTCTCAATCGAGATGTTCTTCTGATCCTGCTCATCATCCACGGAAATGCGGGTATAGCCCGCGATGTCAAATGTTTCGGTCATGATAGGCTCCTTTGCCGGTGAGGCTGGTCATATGGATAGCGTCCATACGGTTTTTTTGCTTTTGGGGTCTCGGATCGTCAATGTCGCATCCCGCAGACCGTGCGGAATATTTGTGCAGGTGGAAAGGTCAATGTGATAATCGAAGTCATTCCAGTTTCGGAACTGGGGAAGCATTTGCGCATCGTTTTTTTCAAGTGCAACGCAGCTTTGAAGATAAGTGCTTTCGTTCAGAATAGTTGGGTAGGAGGCAATCAGCATCAGCATCTTCAATCCGCAGGAAAAGCTCTCCATCCACCATGTATCCTCGATTTCGCAGCCGTCGCACATCTCCATATCAAGCAGGATGTGATCGGCCAAAACCTCGGCAGAATCTCGATCCAAACCATGCTCCAGCATCGTATGCAGAATTTTCAGCCCGGATTCCGTTTGGCAAAAGGCTAACATCCAAAGCGGGTGGATGTTGTCTCCGTCATCCGTAGGGATGTTGCGGGAGGCAATATCCATTCCGTGCGCATAAAAAAGCTCCAGAAACTTCGGGAACGCAGCTTCCAAATTCTCGTTATCCTGCATTTCACAAAAAAGTTCACCCAAAAGATGCTCGTCCGCATCGGTTTCGTCCGTGGAGCCGAGCGGATCAGCGCCTGCTACCAATAATCGTTCGGCCTCTTCATAGTCGCAGGCAGTTACGGCATTAAGCAGGGCTTTATTTAATTCAAATGCCTTTTTCATCGTACACCTCCACCCTCAAGCGCCCGGGAACAGCTCAAAAGGCTCACCGCGATTTGGCAATGGGTCAAATTCTTCTCCAAACTGGTGCGGATAGTTGAGGTGCTTGAGTTCCTCATCCGCTCTGGCGGACACTATAATGATGGGGCAGGAGACCAGAAAGAACAGATAATCGGTTCCATATGTCCACTCCATCCCATTGAAGAGGCCCTCGGCGTCCACCATTTCTGTGAGAAACGAAATGGTGGCGTCCTCGCTGGACAAGGTCTTGTATATGTCCGCCTCCAGCAGATCGTCATTCTTGAGGTCGGCAAGGCGCTCATATTGTTTCACGCAGAATTCATCGATTTCCTCGTCCTCCAGCTGGTGCGGCAGGTATTTGGATGTGATGAAATAGTTGCTCTGCTCAAACTCTATGAGGATGCTCCAAAAATCGCCCGCCGATGAATTGACGATCAGGCACGGTTCGGCAAGATGAATGCGTTTTACGCGCTGTTCTCTGCAACAGTACAGAAATTCTGCAAATTGCTCTTGGTTATTCATATCATTCACCCTTGAGATATTTTTCCGTCTGCCGGTCAAACTCGGAGATGTATTCGGCGTCCTGCTTCTTGCGGAATTCATTGTAAATTGCGCCGACCTTTTTGGTCGCCGCTTCCCGCGAAATGCGACCTTTTCCGTCCAGCACCTTGCGGCGGTTGTTGGTCAGAAATCGGTCGGTTTCGTTCAGCCAGTCCTGCATACTCATGAGCTGCTCGTCCTCTGCCATCAGCTCGGCGTAGTCGATGAACATGGTCACCAGCCGGTTCAGACGGGACAGCTCCTTTTCGTTCAGATAGTTCTTCGCCACCAGTGTGTCGCTTTTGAGAATCTTTCCATCCGGCGCGCCCTTCCATGTGGTAAGCCCCATCGTGGGACTCTCCAGCGTTGCCCGCTCGGAAATCAGCTCCGCGGCAGTCTTGCCGGTGACGGCGTAATGCAGCTTGTTTTGTACGAAGGCATAGAAGGCCTTTGTCGTCTCACTATTTTTGTCGTAATCGTAGCTGCACTGCTCAAATACGTCTGCAATTTTTTGATAAGCTCGCCGTTCACTGGCGCGAATTTCCCGGATGCGCTCCAGCAGCTCGTCAAAGTAGTCCTTGCCGAAGGGGCGGCCGTTCTTCATCAGCTCGTCGTTGAGGACGAAGCCCTTCTGAATGTACTCCTTCAGCGTCTTCGTCGCCCACTGGCGGAAGCGTGTGGCCTTCTTGGAATTCACGCGGTAACCGACCGCAATGATGGCATCGAGGTTGTAGTGCTGGGTCAGATAGTTTTTTCCGTCGGCGGCAGTTGCCGAGAATTTCTCGGTAACTGCTTCTCGATTCAATTCGCTTTCCGCGAAGATGTTCTTCAAGTGCAGGGAGATGTTATCCGGCGTGCAGCCGAACAGCTCAGCCATCGCCTTCTGCGTCAGCCAGAATGTCTCGTCCTTGTATACGACGCTGACAAACTCTTTTCCGTTTTCATCGCTGTACAGGAGAATTTCACTGTGCTCCATCATTTCATGTTCCATTTGCGTTTCCCTCCGTTTCTCTGGCGGCAAGCATGAACCACACATATCTTTTGATAAACATATTGTTTTAGATAATATTGTACAGGATGTTTTCGCGCTTTGCAAGGGCAAAAAAGAAAAAGGGCGGAAGAGATTTTTCCCTTCCGCCCGAAGTTCAGCGCTCCATGCCCGCGGCCCGCTGCTTTTTCGCCTGCTGCACGGCCTTTTCGGCGTTGCGGCGGCGGTTGAAGAGCAGCAGATCCCGCGTGTTCTCATAAAGATCGCCCTTGCCGGACTCGAACACGGCGACCATGTATTTCTTCGTCTTGTACTTGGCGTAAATCTCTTTTAGCCCCTCCCGCAGGACGGGGTCAATTTTTTCTGCATTCGTCAGCCAGATTTCAACAAGCTTCTGATCGTCCCTGACGTTCATCTCCAAATAGAACCAGCCTCCTTTAACATCCTTAGTTTCCTCATCTTTCCTGCGGCTTATGTTGGATGCGGAAATTTACGTTGACCGGATCGCAGATATGCGGATCAAGGATATGAATACGGTTCTGGAAGCTACCCGTCAGATAGTTCTGATGGAGCATGGCGAGGAAGCTAACGATCTGTACCTCCATACTCTGAAAGCGGCGCAGATACAAGAGGAAGAATATTTCGGGCATCTCGTTGCGGACGATCTGAGCAGCATCCTGCGGGACATCCGGGAGGAACACAGGACAGATGCTCTGACCGCGGACGATGACCTGTCCGCTGTTGCTGTGCAGAAGCAGTTGATGGAGACCGTACATTTTGAGGGCAGCTCCGAGGAAAAGAAAATCCGCGCGTACCTTGCAACACTTGGAATTGATTACGACACGCTCACAAAAGAAGAGTTTGTTTCTCTGATTGGAATCCTCAAGAAGTCCAAGCACATGAAAAGTCCCATCAGCCAACGAGGAAAAACGACCATGACCCACGGCAAGGGAAAACGAAAGAAACGCGGAAACAAAGACGGCGCTGCGGCGGGACGAGGGCTGTATATACCTTCACTTCCTTTTCCGGCCAGTCGGATTTTGCTTTCCAGAAATCCTGCATTTGTGTCACCTTGGTGTCACAAAATCCGCCTGTCCTCCTGCCGCTGAAAAGTGTCTGCCTACCACTATCTGCCCTCATAGCAGATGGCGAAGCCAGCCCCTTTCCCGCGTCAGCCGGAAGCAAAGGTATAACACACTAGACTTTGCAGAGCAAAATCGTGTGCCAACAGGGATGCTGCGCGCCCCTATTGGAAACCCTGCGTCAAAGGGGATTTTCCCCTCTGAACTCCCCATATTTTCTTCGCAGACGGGTACCCAAACTGTAAAAACGCAGTTTGGAACACCTGCTCAGAAAATGCAAAAGGAAGTCCGTACCGATGAGTGGCGGATTTCCTTTTTTGCTGACAATCTGAAATCGTTACGATACAGCTTTCGATTGTCAGCGCTTGCGAGGGGACATGATGCGTAGCAGACGACAGCCAAGTTCTAATTTTATCATTAATGCAAAAATGAGGAAATTGATATTGACAGCGATGTAATTCAAGGATATACTATAATTGTATCATTCGATAAGATTTGATGAAATTGAAATTCAAATGAGGGCAGTGCATGAGAGCGTTCGACTTCAAAACAGAATACAACAAATTGCTGACGCCAGAGGTCGTGGCCTACCTGACGCAGATTCACGAATATAAGGGGCAGCAAAATCTCTTTATCGAGGCTAAAGAGGATGCGTTGTCTGAACTTCTGGAAGTTGCGAAAATTCAGAGCACAGAGGCATCTAACCGCATCGAGGGAATTATCACCACGGATGACAGACTGAAGAAAATCGTGCGTGATAAAACAATGCCAAAAACTCGCAGTGAAAAAGAGATTGCCGGATACCGTGATGTGCTTGCAACGATTCATGAAAGCCACGATTTCATTCCTCCAAAGCCATCTATCATTTTGCAGCTTCACCGGGATCTGTACAAATACAGCGGTAAGTCCATCGGCGGCTGCTTCAAAAATTCGGATAACGTGATTGCCGAAGAACTGCCGGACGGCCGGAAGATTGTCCGGTTTGAGCCTGTTCCTGCGTGGGAAACGCCGGAGGCTATTACGGCGCTGTGCAGCGCGTTTGAAGCGGCTATGCAGGATGCTGAACTCGACCCGCTACTGCTGATTCCCATCTTTATACTGGACTTTCTCTGTATCCATCCCTTCAACGATGGCAACGGCCGCATGAGCAGGCTCCTGACACTGCTGCTCCTGTACCGCTCTGGCTATATCGTTGGCAAATATATCAGTATTGAGAAACTGATTTCCGACATCAAGGAAACCTATTACGAGACTCTGCAAGCCAGCTCCTATAACTGGCATGAGGGAACCAACGACTATGCCCCCTTTGTCACCTATATGCTGGGTGTTCTGGTGGCGGCGTACCGGGATTTCGAGAGCCGGATCGAGCTGCTGACCACCAAGGGCCTGTCCAAGCCCGACCGGGTGCGCGAGATCATCAAAAACCACCTCGGCAAGATCACCAAGAGTGAAATCATGGCCAAATGCCCGGATATCAGTCAGATCACCGTCCAGCGCGCGCTGGCAGATCTGCTGAAATCCGGCGAGATCATCAAACTCAGCGGCGGGCGCTACACTTCTTACACTTGGAACAGGGAGAGAGAATAAATGATTACAGGTGAACTGAAAAACAAAATCGACAGCCTCTGGGATATTTTTGCGGCGGGCGGACTGGTGAACCCGCTGGATGTTATTGAGCAGATCACCTATCTGATGTTCATCCATGATCTGGATGACACCGACAATCTCCGGGCCAAGGAAGCTGCCATGCTGGGGCTGCCGTATCAGAGCATTTTTGCGGATGAGGTGCAGGTCGGTGACCGTACCATCGACGGCCAGCAGCTTAAGTGGAGTGTATTCCACGATTTCCCCGCCGGAAAGATGTACAGCGTGATGCAGGAGTGGGTGTTTCCGTTCATCAAGAACCTCCACGGGGATAAGAACAGCGCCTATTCCAAGTATATGGACGATGCCATTTTCAAGCTGCCCACGCCGCTTCTGCTGTCCAAAGTGGTGGATGCGCTGGACGAGATTTATCGTCTGATGAACGAATCTCAGGCGGTGGATGTGCGCGGCGACACCTATGAATATCTGCTCAGCAAAATCAGCCAGTCAGGCCTCAACGGCCAGTTCCGTACCCCGCGCCATATTATCCGCATGATGGTGGAGCTGATGGACCCAAAAGCGGACGATGTGATCTGCGACCCGGCCTGCGGCACTTCCGGCTTCCTTGTTTCTGCGGGTGAATACATGAAGGAGCACCGCAAAGAAGAAATCTTCTTCAACCGCCAGAAGAAGGATCACTATATGAACCACATGTTTTTCGGCTACGACATGGACAGAACCATGCTCCGCATCGGCGCGATGAACATGATGACCCACGGCATTGACAATCCCTTTATCGAATACCGGGACAGCTTGTCCGATCAGAACCCGGACAAGGAAAAGTATTCTCTGATTCTTGCCAATCCACCGTTCAAGGGCAGTCTGGATGCCGACACCGTTTCGGCAGATCTGCTGAAGGTCTGCAAGACCAAGAAAACGGAACTGCTTTTCCTTGCTCTGTTCCTGCGGATGCTGCGCATCGGCGGGCGCTGCGCCTGCATCGTCCCAGACGGCGTGCTATTCGGCTCTTCCGCCGCACACAAAGCCATCCGCAAAGAGCTGGTGGACGGCAACCGGCTGGAGGCCGTGATCTCCATGCCCAGCGGCGTATTCAAGCCCTATGCAGGGGTGCCTACCGCGGTGCTGATCTTCACCAAGACCGGCCACGGTGGTACAGACAATGTGTGGTTCTATGATATGACCGCCGACGGCTTTTCGCTGGACGATAAGCGCAGCCCGGTGGCAGACAACGATATCCCTGATATCATTGCACGGTTCCGCAATCTGGATGCCGAAAAAGACCGCCCGCGCACGGAAAAATCCTTCTTCGTGCCCAAGGCGGAGATCGTAGAAAATGGCTATGACCTGTCCATCAATAAATACAAGAAAACCGAGTATAAGCCCGTGGAGTATCCGCCTACCGGGGAGATCATGGCGGAGCTGAGAGAGCTGGAAGTGGAGATTGGTGAGGAAATGAGCAAGTTGGAAGAACTGCTTGGAATGTAATGGAGTGAAATATGGCGAAATATAAACTGGGTGATATAGCCCCCATTCAGCAAGGAAGTGTTCCAGAAAGCGAATCATATTGGCTGCTAAATCTAGATATGGTGGAAAGCAACACAGGGCATATCTATGAGCGTTTGTATGTTACTTTCGATAAAATCGGAACCTCAACCATCGCATTTGATACTAATAATGTTCTCTATTCTAAATTGCGTCCATATCTAAACAAAGTTGTTATCCCTGATTGCCCTGGGTATGCAACTTCAGAAATGCTTCCACTGAAGCCTAATAAAAACTATATTACGAGAGAATATCTTACATATTTTCTACGGTCACCAAAATTTGTGGCATATATAAACGAAAAAACAAGCGGTGCCAAAATGCCACGGGCCAATAGTTCAGATTTAAAATCTGTAGAGATAGAATGCCCCACATTAGAAAATCAGCGGCATATTACCAGCGAATTTGATAGAATAATCTCAATCGTTCGATTGCGTCAACAGCAACTTCAAAAGCTGGATGAGCTCGTCAAATCCCGATTTGTTGAATTGTTTGGGGACATGATTCTTAATCCTAACAGCTGGGAAAAAGTAGATTTAGGGACAGTTTGTGATGTTAGAGATGGTACACATGATTCTCCAAAGTATTTTGCAGAGGGGATTCCGCTTGTAACATCAAGAAACTTATCAAGTGGAAGAATTGATTTTACAGATTGTAATCTCATTTGCGAAGCAGACTATAACAAAATTAATGAACGCTCAAAAGTCGACCTTGGCGATATTCTGATGCCCATGATAGGGACGGTCGGAAATCCTATTATTGTTGACATTGATGCTGAGTTTGCTATAAAGAATGTTGCTTTAATAAAATTCAGCGAGAATTCTAAGGTCGTGAATGTTTTTGTCAAGGCTTTGCTTGAATCAGATTATTTTGACAGGGCAGTTTTAGATAAAGTCCGTGGGGGAACACAAAAATTCATTTCGCTTGGCGATATCCGAAGATTGAAAGTATGTTTGCCGCCGCTTGAGGTACAAAAGCAATTCGCTGCTTTCGTCACCCAAGCCGACAAATCAAAAGTTGCCGTACAGAAAGCGTTGGACGAAGCACAACTACTGTTTGACAGTCTGATGCAGAAATATTTTGGGTGAGAAGGGAGGCGTTAAAACTGTGGATATTCTTTCGATTGCTTCTGGAGTTGTATCTATCGTATTAGCAATCTATGCAATATGGTTTGCGAAAAAAGAGTCTGCTCAGAGTGCCGATAACTATAACAAGACCAAAGAACTTTTAAAGGATATTGAGCACAAATCAGAGTTGATTGACCGTGGGATTCAGTTTCAGCAGCAATATCTCCTTGATATCATCAATCAAATGTTAAAAAAGGTCGGAAAAGAATCGGTTGATATGGAACCACTCTCCTTGAATGAAATCAATGAGATTGTAGATGGGAAAACAGCTGAAGCAAAAAAGCGGATAGCACAACTAGAAGATACCGTCAACAAAGTTCCGCACATATATGTAGGAAAAGAAGAACCAAAGAATATGAATAACGGAGATATATGGTTTCAAATAGAGTAGAACAGGTTGGTTCAATATATAAATATACCAAATCTGTTTCTTAAATAGTCTGCTGTAGAAGTGTATTAGATAAAAGGAGAAGATATAATGGGCGAGAGCACATTGGTAATCGTTACAGCTCTATGTTCCGGCCTAGTTGCAACATTTGTTACAATACTTTGGCAAAGGAGAGCGCAACAACTATTCGAAAAGAGAAAGATATTCACAATTCTAATGTCTAAAAGGTACGATATTGCCACTGAAGAAAGCGTTGAAGCTCTCAATATGATTGATGTGGTATTTTATAGTTCTAAGGGAGTCCGAGAAGCATGGAATGCCTTTAATGATGCAATTAATCTCCCGGATTCCAACACAAAGTCGCAGACAATCTCTGATAAGCACTTACGGCTATTAGAAGTTATTGCGAAAGATATAGGATACAAGGATATCCATTGGGATAACATTAAGCAATATTACTATCCCGTCGGCTTGTCCACTAAAAAGCAAGATGAAACAGTTCTTAGAAGAGTTCAAATTGATGCAGCCATTGCACAAATAAAGGAGGGGCAAGAGCATAAAGAAACTGCTCAAACTGACACTCAAACCGCATTGAGTAATCAGATGCTTTTGAAAGTGCTTGAAAACCCTGATAGTTTCATTAAACTAATTGATGCTGCCGAAAAAGCACAAAATCTTGGAAAGAATACTCAACAAAAGAGATAACGTGGGGTGACTATCCATGACCAACTTTGACATTTTCGCTGCCGATCCGCAATTCGAGCCCTTTGCCTCCGTTGCCGTTTCCGCCGAGCGGATTCTACATATCGATCCCTCCGCCTGCGTGCTGAACTGCCGCAGGGCGATGGAGTTTGCCGTGAAGTGGATGTACTCCGTGGACAAGGCGCTGGTCATGCCCTATCAGGATACACTGGTCAGCCTGATGAACACCGAGGACTTCCGGGATATCGTTGGCACTGACCTCTGGCGGCGTATGGATTTTATTCGCCGCACGGGCAATAACGCCGCACACAGCGGTAAAAAGATTACCGAGGAGCAGGCGGCGCTGTGTCTGGAGAACCTCTATGTATTCTTGGACTTCGTGGCCTATTGCTATGGTGAGAACTACACAGAGGGGCATTTTGACCGTTCCTTGCTGATGCAGCCCGCCGAAGCGCCCGCAGTTCCTTCGCAGACGATACCCGATGTGGATTTTGCAGCCCTTATGGCGGAGAATGCCGCTTTGAAGGAAGAGCTCACCGCCCGCCGTACCGCGCAGCAGCAGACCTATGTGCCGAAGCCGCTGGATTTGTCCGAATACAAGACCCGGAAACTTTACATCGACACCATGCTCACCGACGCCGGTTGGACGGAAGGGAAGGATTGGCTGAACGAGGTGGAACTGCCCGGTATGCCAAACAAGTCCGAGGTGGGTTATGCGGACTATGTGCTCTACGGCGATGATGGCCGCCCGCTGGCAGTGGTGGAGGCTAAGCGCACATGCGTGGATGTGGCCAAGGGACGCCAGCAGGCAAAGCTCTATGCAGACCTGCTGGAAAAGAAGTATCACCGCCGCCCGGTCATTTTCCTGACCAATGGCTTTGAGACCCGCATTACGGACAATATCTATCCCGAACGCAAATGTGCGGCCATTTACTCCAAACGTGATCTGGAAAAACTGTTCAATCTCCAGAGTATGCGGACAAGCCTCAAAAATATTATGGTGGATCGCAAAATCGCCGGACGCTATTATCAGGAGGACGCCATCAAAGCTGCCTGCGATGCCTTTGCACGCAACCGGCGCAAGGCGCTGCTGGTCATGGCCACCGGCTCCGGAAAAACGAGAACAGTTATTGCCCTATGCGATGTGCTGCTCCAGCACGGCTGGGTGAAGAATATCCTGTTTCTTGCTGACCGCAACAGTCTGGTCACCCAGGCAAAGCGCAGCTTTGTGAATCTGCTGCCCGATCTCTCCGTTACCAACCTCTGCGAGGAGAAGGATAACTACACCGCTCACTGCGTCTTTTCTACCTATCAGACCATGTACAACGTCATCGACAGCGTACAGGACGAGGAGGGCAAACTCTTCACCTGCGGGCATTTCGATCTGGTCATCTGCGACGAAGCTCACCGCTCCGTTTACAACAAATACAAGGATATTTTCAACTACTTTGATGCCCCGCTGGTGGGGCTGACAGCCACGCCGAAAGACGAAATTGACAAGAATACCTATGAGATTTTTGAGTTGGAAAATGGCGTGCCCACCTATGGCTATGAGCTGGCGCAGGCGGTCAAGGACGGGTATCTGGTGGATTTCCTGTCTGTAGAAACGAAACTGAAATTCATTGAACAGGGCATTGTCTACGATGAACTTTCCGACGCGGACAAGCGGGCTTACGAGGACACTTTTGAGGACGAGAATGGTGAACTTCCGGAGAGTATTGCATCGTCGGCGCTGAACGAGTGGATTTTCAATGAAGATACCATCCGGCAGGTGTTGAATACGCTGATGACCAATGGCCTGACCATCGACTATGGCAGCAAATTGGGCAAAACCATCATCTTTGCAAAGAACCACATCCACGCCGAGAAAATCCTTGAGGTGTTCAACAAGGAATATCCGCACTTGCCCGGTTTCGCCAAAGTCATCGACAACTATATGACCTATGCGCAAAGCGCCATCGATGAGTTTTCTGATCCGAAAAAGCTGCCGCAGATTGCCATTTCTGTAGATATGCTGGACACCGGCATTGACGTGCCGGAGGTGCTGAATCTAGTGTTTTTCAAGAAGGTCATGAGCAAGGCGAAGTTCTGGCAGATGATCGGGCGAGGCACACGTCTGTGCCCGAGGCTGCTGGACGGTAAGGACAAGGACAAGTTCTACATATTTGACTTTTGCGGCAACTTTGAGTTCTTTCGCATGAACAAGGGACGCCCCACTGCCAATATGATTGCCTTACAAGGAGCGATCTTCCATCTGAAGGCCCAAATTGCGTTCAAATTGCAAGACTTGGCGTATCAGACAACGGATCTCATTGCCTTCCGCAAGACGCTGGTAGAGGACATGGTGCATAAGGTGCAGGAGCTGAACAGGGAGAACTTCGCTGTCCGGCAGCACTTCAAATATGTAGAGCTTTACTCAAATGCGGACAACTACAATGCGCTGACCTATGAGGACACCCTGCTCATGGGGCAGGAGTTGGCACCGCTCATCACGCCGGAGGAAGACGATGCTAAGGCGCTGCGGTTCGATGCGCTGATATACGGCATTGAGCTTGCCTATCTCGTCGGAAAGAAATACGGCAAAGCCCGCAGCGACCTGTTTAAGAAGGTTTCCGCTGTTGCATCTGTGGCGAACATCCCGGAAATCATGGCGCAAGCCGAATTGATCGACAAAATTCTGCATACGGACTATGTAGAGAATGCCGGAATCAACGAATTTGAGCATATCCGGGAAAATCTGCGAGACCTTATGAAGTATATCCCGCAAACCAGCGTGCGCTATGATACGAATTTTGATGATGAGATTCTCTCTGTAGACTGGAATGAATCAGATTTGGAAAATGATGACCTTAAGAACTACAAGGCTAAAGCAGAATTCTATGTGCGGCAGCACATGGACAATGTGGTGATTGCCAAGCTCAAAAGCAATGTCCCCCTGACCGCGGAAGATGTACAGGCACTGGAGAAAATTCTTTGGAGTGAAGTCGGCACCAAGCAGGACTATGAGGCCGAGTATGGGCAAAAGCCGCTGGGCGAGTTTGTGCGGGAAATTGTCGGGCTTGATATGAATGCAGCAAAAGAAGCCTTTGCTCAGTATCTGAATGATGCCAGCCTCGATAGCCGACAGATTTATTTCGTAAATCAGATTGTGGAGTACATCGTCCATAACGGCATGATGAAAGACCTGTCCGTTTTGCAGGAAGCGCCCTTCACTGATCACGGCAGCATTGTGGAAGTTTTCACGGATTTGTCCGTGTGGTCTGGTATTCGGCAGGCGATTGAGCGGGTCAATGCCAATGCGTTGGCAGCGTGAGTTGTATTTTGGTGGAAGGAGATTTAATAAATGGCAAACATTATTGCAGTAATCTGGGACTGTGACAAAACCCTGATTGACGGTTATATGCAAGATCCGATTTTTGCAGAATATCAAATTAACTCGTCTGATTTTTGGAAAAAAGTAAATGCGAAGCCAATGGAACTCGCAGAGAAAGGGATCCGAGTAAATCGGGATACTTATTACCTGAACTACTTTATTGAATGCGCTCATAACGGGACTTTTAAGGGATTAAATAATCAAAAACTCAATGGCTATGGGAAGAAACAGAAATTTTATAGAGGTATCCCAGAAATCTTCGAGAAAACTAAAAATATGTTCAAGGACAATAAAAGTTATGCAGAATACGGAATTCAAGTTGAACATTATATTGTTAGCACCGGCTTTGCTGAAATTATCCGCGGTTCAGATTTGATGCCTTTTGTTGATGGCGTATGGGGATGCGAGCTTTTGGAAACTCCCGATAGTGACGGCGATATGGTTATCGGTGAGACGGTATATACGATTGACAACACATCAAAAACCAGAGCAATATTTGAAATAAATAAAGGAATTGATAAAATCGACGGAATTGAAGTCAATTCAAAAATCCCGGAAGAAAACCGAAGAGTTCATTTTGAAAACATGATTTATATTGCAGATGGCCCTAGCGATATTCCCGCATTCTCTGTTGTAAAAAAGGGTGGCGGAGCCACCTTCGCTATCTATCCCAAAGGTGACAGCAAAGCCATGCAGCAGGTTGAACAGATGCGCGAGGATGGACGCGTCGATATGTACGCAGAAGCGGATTATTCCGAGGGGACTACCGCATATATGTGGATTACCAATAGAATTCAAAGAATGGCTGATCGGATTCGTAATGCAGAAAAAGAAAAAATCATGAGCTCTGCATCAGGAGTCCCACATCATTTGGTTTGATGTTTGCTTTCTATGTATGATTGTTCTGCCAAACAGCACATACCCTTCCTGACATTATTGGCACAGAGAAAATCGCGCAAATCCGTTGTGTACCAACGGGTTTGCGCGATTTGTACCTTCGCTCTTACCCACTCCCGTATTCCCACGGCTAAGACCTACCATTTCGTCACTATGTACTACTCCCATCCCCGTCGTTTGGCCAAATCGCCCATCGCGAAGCAGAATCTCTCCCACCGTGCCAATGTTATCTGTGACGGATCCCTTGAGCAGATCTTCATAGTAGAGATAGAGCTCGTCGCTCACGGCTTCGCTGAGATCGTTGTTGTCCACTTCCCACTTTATCAGCGGGAGAAGAACATTAAGTCGTTCAGCCTCTTCAAGGATATCCTGATTGAACTCCGGAAGATATGAGTTTTCGAGAAGTCTTCCCGTTATTGGCGGTACACCAGTTCTCACACGACTTTCAAGAATTTCTGCTGCGCCCTGATAATCAAGGTCGTATTTCATTTTTTACCCTCCTGTTTCAATTTGTGCCGTTTTTAATATATCGGCTTTTTTCTTCTGTGTCAACTGTTTTTGGTGGAACGGTGAAATGATTGTACGATATGCGGCGGGTGCGGCATTGCCGGGGCACAGTTTGCTTTTAGTTTAAAGGCGTTTTATTTTCAAACAAAAAGAAAATGCCGAAACGCGGGGTAGCGTATATCCTTTAATTACAGTGCGACGCGAGGGTAGGGTATAAATCCTGCAAATTCACATCGTGCCGCTTGCGCGGCAGAGGTGCGTCAGGTCGCCGCACCCTACAAATATGTTCAATAAAATTCTACGGATTTCGCGGACGGATAATATCCTCCTCTGCGAATTGTGCTGATTTATAATATTGCGCATTCTTCATTAACAATGCATACAGCAATACAGCGCTCAATCTATTTCCACGCCTCCGATAAATAATATAACAAAAACAGCCGCAGTCAAAAAACGCTGCGGCTGTTCCTGTGAACCCCGTTCTCTTTTGGGTTCGCTGTTCTCATATCCCGAAAATTATTTTATATTTTTTATCCACTTCTCGACTTCTTTGTCGGAGGTGCGCTGAGTGTGGTCGTCGAATCTTATATCGATGCTGGGCTTTACATCCGCGCCGGGGCAGGCGTATTTGACATCTTTTAATGTGTGACCTATCCAGCCGCCGTTTGTCGCGAAAGTATAAATTTTCTTGCCTGTGAGGTCATTGTGGCTCAGGAATGTTTTGACCGCCGGGGCGAAGGTGTACCACCACACGGGCGTACCGAGTATTACTGTGTCGTAGTCCGAAAGATCGATGCCGAGCGGCTTTATCTCCGGCTCGTATCCGCGCTTTACTTCGTCCGCGCCCCGGTCGACAATAGAGTTGTAGTCGCCCTCATACGGCACGACTATGTCAATGCGCGCGGCGCCGCAGTTCAATTCGCGGGCGATTTTTTCTGCAATGCTTTTTGTGTTGCCGCCCCAGGAATAGTAAATAACAACCGCTTTCATTATTTATCCTCTCCGTAAACTTCTTTTGCCATGCGGAATGCCGCCCATGCTTTCGGCCAGCCGGCATAGAACGCGAGCTGAGTGAGCATCTCCGCCATCTCCTCTGCGGTGACTCCGTTCTCTTTTGCGTGGGAGATGTGATATTTCAGCGAGCTGTCGAGAATACCGCTCGACATGAGCGCGGAGACGGTTATCATGCTCCTGTCCCTCGGGGAGAGCTTATCCTCGCGCGACCATACCTCGCCGAAGAGCACATCGTCGTTGAATCTTGCAAATTCGGGCGCAAATTCGCCCAGGGCGTCTCTGCCCGCAGTTACCTTTTCCATTATATATATCCTCCTTATTTAAGTTTGTTATATTCCTCGTCGTCGACGGGCTCGCACCATTCGGTCGAGCAGTCTTCGCCGGGAATTTCAAAGGCTATGTGCGAAAACCAGCTGTCTTTCTTCGCGCCGTGCCAGTGGCGGACGTTCGCGGGGATAGCGATGACCGTTCCGGGAGTCAGGCTGACGGGCTCTTTGTCCTCTTCGCAGTACCAGCCCTCGCCTGCGGTGCAGACGAGCATCTGACCGCCGCCGGATTTCGCGTGGTGGATATGCCAGCTGTTGCGGCATCCTGGCTCAAAGGTCACGTTCGCAAGGAACAGACCGCATTTTGGGTCGGTCAGGGGATTGAGAAACGATTTGCCGATGAAATACTGCGCGTATGCGGAGTTTTCGCCGCCTTTTCCGAATACATTCTGCTGTTCAAATTCTTTCTCTGTCATGATATATTCCTCACTTTCCGCTGAATACGGGGAAGAAGCTGTACTCTCCGTAGTCTTTTATTTTTTCAAAATTTTTGAGCGTGTTCAAGTCTTCGCCGTAAATATTAAAATCAACATCCGCGTTCGCTTTCATGTGCTCCGGGTTCGCGGTCTTGGGCAGGGCTACCATGCCGAGGTCGAGCACATAGCGCACACACAGCTGAGCCGGGGTGACGGAGTATTTCGTGGCGATGTCTGCAATGGCTTTGTTTTTCAGCGCCTCGCCGTGAGCTATCGGCGAATATGCCTCGGTCTGAATTCCGTTTTTATTGCAGAAGTCAATGAGCGAAAGCGGGGTGTTGCTGATGTGCGCCAAAATCTGGTTGACCATGGGCTTTATCCCGCACGAATTAAGAATATTTTCAAGGTCGTCTTTTAAGAAATTCGACACGCCTATCGCGCGGACTTTTCCGGCTTTGTACGCATCTTCGAGCGCGCGCCATACCTCGCGGTTCTCTTCAAAATATCGCTTTTCGCCGCGAAACTCCGCCCACGGCTGCGGGCTGTGGATTATCATCATGTCGATGTAATCGAGTCCGGCTTTTCGAAGCGTCTCGTCTATCGACTGCGCCGCGGAATCATAGCTCTTGTTCTCGGCGGCGACTTTGCTCGTCACAAACAGCTCGTCGCGTGCCACACCGCAGGCGCGAACCCCCTCGCCGACTCCGGCTTCGTTGCCGTAGGCTTGCGCGGTGTCGATATGGCGGTAGCCCATGGCAACGGCGTCCCTGACCGCCTGCGCGGCTTCGCTGTCCGTCAGCATCCATGTGCCGAGCCCGAGCTTCGGTATTTTTACGGAGTTTGAAAGAGTGTAGGTTTCATTGAGAATCATTCAAAATACCTCCCGATTGACAAATCTTTTACACAATGTTAAAATCATTCTGCAAGTTCGTTTACATTCTACAACTTAAAGCTAACTTCAAGTCAAGACCTAAAATAAAAACTTTTTATGAACGGAGCGGTAAGATGTTCTATACAATAGGAGAGATGGCAAAAAAGATGGGCGTCGTGCCCTCGACGCTCAGATATTATGACAAAGAGGGGCTTCTGCCGTTTGTCGAGCGCTCGGGCGGTGGAATAAGAATGTTCAAAGGCGAGGATATCGAGTGGCTTTCTATTATAGAGTGCCTGAAAAAGACGGGTATGCCCATAAAAGAGATAAAGCAGTTTATTGACTGGTGCATCGAGGGCGACTCGACTATAGACAAGCGTCTCGAACTTATCGACCGCCAGCGCGAGCGGGTGCATGAGCAGATGGCTCAGCTCGAAAAAACGCTCGACACGCTCGATTATAAGCACTGGTACTACGAGACCGCGAAGGCGGCGGGCACCTGCAAAATTCATGAGCAGATGGCAAAAGAAGATATTCCACAGAGAATGCGCGAGATAAAAAGGCGCATGGTCGAGGGCGGAGAATGCGAAGAAAAATAAAAATTTTGCTGTTTTTCACGGTAAAGCGTTGAAATGTGCGATTTTATGTGTTACAATAGCAAACATCAATGACGGTACGATGGAGAGCCGCTCAGCTGAGACTGGCGGTTCTTTTTCATTTTCGCCGCCAAAATGAGGGGCTCGTATGCAGCCCGTGAGGAGTTTTTCAAATGACCGTATCAAACATCTGTATCCTGGGGACGATCGCCGTCTACCTCGTCGGAATGCTGATAATCGGCTTCCGCTGCGCGAGGAAGAACGAATCGTCCGCCGATTTCTACCTCGGCGGCAGAAAGCTCGGTCCGCTCGTTACCGCAATGAGCGCTGAGGCGAGCGACATGTCGAGCTACCTGCTTATGGGCCTGCCCGGGCTCGCGTATCTTTCCGGCGTTGCCGATGTCGGTTGGACCGCAATAGGTCTCGCAGTCGGAACATATCTCAACTGGCTGTTCACCGCGCTCAGACTGCGCAGATATACCCAGGAGACCGGCTCGTTCACTATTCCGCAGTTCTTCTCCCGCCGCTTCAGGGATGACAAAAACATTCTCGCGGTGCTCGCGGCGGTTATAATTATTATTTTCTTCATTCCCTATACTGCGTCCGGCTTCGCCGCCTGCGGCAAGCTGTTCTCCTCGCTGTTCGGCATGAACTACATGACCGCGATGATAATCTCCGCAGTCGTCATAGTAGCTTATACCACGGCGGGCGGATTCTTCGCCGCTTCGGCGACCGACTTCGTCCAGAGCATTATCATGACCGTGGCGATAGTCTTCGTTCTTGTTTTCTCAACGATATCGGCGGGCGGCATTGACGCTGTTGTCGAAAACGCAAAGGCTCTCCCCGGCTATCTCTCGCTCACCGCATCATATATAGAAGATACCGGCAAGAGCGAGCCCTATAATCTTCTGCACATAATCACCACGCTCTCGTGGGGACTCGGCTATTTTGGTATGCCGCATATCCTGCTTCGCTTCATGGCTATCGAGGACGAGAAGAAGCTCAAGCTCTCCCGCCGCGTGGCTTCGGTATGGGTCGTTATCGCCATGGCGATGGCTGTTCTTATCGGCATCGTCGGCAGAGCACTGAGCAACACCGGTCTTGTCGATCAGCTCCACGGCAATGACACCGAGACTATTATAGTCCGCGTCGCGCATCTGCTCTCGACCTACGGCGCGTTCCCGGCTATCATGGCGGGTCTTATCCTCGCGGGTATCCTTGCGAGCACGATGTCCACCGCCGACTCCCAGCTTCTCGCCGCCGCTTCGAGCGTGTCCGAGAACATACTGCGTGAGGCGTTCCACCTCAAGATATCCGAGAAGAAGAGTATGCTCGCAGCGCGTCTTACCGTTATCGGCATAGCTATCCTGGGTATAATAATCGCCCGCAACCCCGACAGCTCGGTGTTCGGCATAGTCTCGTTCGCATGGGCGGGCTTCGGCGCGGCTTTCGGTCCGCTCGTTATCTGCTCCCTGTTCTGGAAGCGCACCACGCTCCCCGGAGCGATTGCCGGCATGGTGTCGGGCGGCGCGATGGTCTTTATCTGGAAATATCTCATTAAACCCATCGGCGGCGTGTTCGGCATATATGAGCTGCTCCCCGCGTTCCTTGTCGGTCTTGTCTTGATGGTTATAGTCAGCCTCTGCACCAAGGCTCCCTCCAAGGAGATAACCGACGAGTTCGACCGCGTCAAGGCTATGGGAAAGGCAAAATAATCCGCTGACGGGACTCTGACAATCAATTTGTTTTGACGGAACATTTCAGTTGTTAAAAGTGATAAAGCGATTTTCCTGATTTTCGTCATTTTTATTAAAAAAAGCGAAAATTTTTATGAGTATTGACAATAGGCTCATACGAAAGTATAATCAATAAAAATTGAAGGTAATTCACAATTGCCCTCATTATATCCGATTTTTTGCGCCGCAGTTGTCGGGCGGCGCCGAGAATAAAATAAAAAACAGGAAAGAAAAGAGGATTTTTATGAAAAAAGTATTTGCATTAGTCCTCGCTCTTGCTCTCGTGATGTGCGGCTTCACCGCATGCTCAGGCAAAAACGGCGGCAGCGATACCAAGACAGACGCCGATCTTACCAAGGTTGGCGAGTACACAGCTAACAACACCGAATATGTTATCGGCGCAACCGGCCCTCTGACCGGCGACGCTTCATCATACGGAAACTCCGTGCGCAACGGTGCTCAGCTAGCCGTTGACGAGATTAACGCCGCAGGCGGTCTCAACGGAGTGAACTTCAAGTTCGACATGAAGGACGACAAGGCCGGCGCCGTTGAGGCAGGTCAGGGCTTCACCTCCCTGCTTGAGGGCGGCATGCAGGTCTCCCTCGGCGCCGTTACCTCCGCATCCTGCGAGGCTTTCGGCACCGCAGCTGCCGAGTATGGCATCTTCTTCATGACTCCCTCCGCTTCCGCAGCTTCTGTTATCGAGACCGGCGACACCGCTTTCCGCGTCTGCTTCGGCGATCCCGACCAGGGCACACTTGCCGCTCAGGAGCTTACCTCGAAGTATAAGAAGATCGGTGCTATCTACGATACCTCCGACACTTATTCGCAGGGCATCTACGATGCATTCAAGGCGAAGATGAACGAGCTCGGCGTCTCCTACATCGAGCAGACCTTCGACAAGGAGAACAAGAGAGACTTCTCCACTCAGGTTGCCGCTCTTAAAGATTGCGACGTTATCTTCCTCCCCATCTACTACACCGAGGCGGGACTTATCGCAAAGACCTGCGCTTCCAAGGGCTGCAACGCGGTTCTCTTCGGATGCGACGGACTTGACGGCGTAGCCAGCCAGATCGACTCCTCCGTTAAGAATCAGATCAAGTACATCACCCCCTTCGATGTCAACAGCAAGGAAGAGAAAGTTTCGAAGTTCGTAAATTCCTACAAGGCAAAGTACAACGCTCTCCCCGACCAGTTCGCGGCTGACGCTTACGATGCAGTCTATGCAGTCTTCAACGCTATGAAGAAGACCGGCGTTAACAACGTCAAGGTCGATCCCACGGCTCTCGGTACTGCTATGGCAAAGGCTATCACCGCCTCCGACTTCTCCTATGACGGAGTTACCGGCAAGATGACCTGGGAAGCCAGCGGCGCCTGCAACAAGGTCCCCGTTATTGTTGAGCTTGGCTGATAACTATTAATTTCTAAAATTTATATTTATTGGTTTTTGAACGGCAGGGGAAGTGTATTCTCCTGCCGTTTTCTGTTTTTCTTTCGGCAGTTCAAGTTTCTCCCATTCTAAAGGAGCGTTAGGTTTATTATGAGTGTTATATTTGACGGACTCAGCCTCGGCGCCATCTACGCCCTCATAGCACTGGGCTACACGATGGTTTACGGCATCGCGAAGATGCTCAACTTTGCCCACGGCGATATCATCATGGTCGGCGCATATGCCGTTTTCACAACGCTGGCGGCGGGCGGAAATCTCGCTATCGGCGTTCTGGCATCTGTTATAGTCTGCACGCTGATGGGTATTATTATCGAAAAGGTTGCCTACAGACCCCTGAGAGGCGTTACCCCCATCGCGGTTCTGATAACCGCTATCGGCGTCAGCTACCTGCTTCAGAGTATCGCGCAGCTCATCTTCGGCGCAAAGGCGCAGAGCGTGTCTCTGCCCTCGCTCGGCGCGGTGAACATTGCGGGCACCAATGTCAGCGTCAGCTCGATCCTCACCATGGGCATAAGCGCGGTTATAATGATTGCCCTGACCCTGTTCATCAAAAAGACCAGGACCGGACGCGCCATGCTTGCCGTCTCCGAAGACAGGGGCGCGGCTCAGCTCATGGGTATAAATGTCAACAAGATAATTACCGTCACCTTTGCAATCGGCTCGGCTCTCGCCGCGTTCGCGAGCGTGTTCTATCTCTTCCAGATACCGACTGCGGAGCCGACCCTCGGCTCGATGCCCGGCATCAAGGCGTTCACCGCGGCGGTTATCGGCGGCATCGGCTCCATCCCCGGCGCGATGATCGGCGGCGTGCTCCTCGGCGTTATCGAGAAGATATGCCTTGCCGTCCCCGTCCTCGCACCCTATACCACTGCCGTTGAATTCAGTCTTTTGATTTTGATCCTTCTTGTAAGACCCATCGGTCTGCTCGGCAAGAAGAGAAGAGAGAAGGTGTAATTGATGAGTAAAACAAAGACAGAAAGCAAATTCAAGCTCAAAAATTACATCAGCTATATAATGGTCATCGCCGTCCTCGGCGTGTCGGTCATTCTCCAGCTGACCGGCAACCTCCAGCGCTCGGCGTCGACCCTGCTCGTCCAGATAGCCTACAGCATCATCCTCGCCGTTTCCCTGAACCTCGTCGTCGGTTTCCTCGGCGAGCTGTCGCTCGGTCACGCAGGTTTTATGTGCGTCGGCGCATATCTCGGCGGATACATAGCCATTCAGCTCTCTGATGTTATCGGCAGCAAGCTTCTGGTGCTCATCATCAGCATGCTCGCCGGCGGCGTGATAGCCGCAATATTCGGTCTCATCGTCGGACTTCCGGCACTCAGACTCAAAGGCGACTACCTCGCGATAGTGACCCTCGCTTTCGGCGAGATAGTCAGAACAATATTCAAGAACCTCGATGTTTTCGGCAAGGCAATGGGTCTTCGCACGAACACGATAAAGTACGATACGAGGAACGATACCTCACTCTATATCGTCGCTTTCGTCGTCGTGCTCATCGTCCTGTTCATGATAAACAATCTCATCCGCTCGAAGCACGGCAGAGCGATAACCGCTATACGTGACAACGAGATAGCGGCAAAGGCAATGGGCATAAACGTGACTTTCTACAAGCTCTTTGTGTTCGTGTTTTCCGCATTCTTCGCGGGCGTCGCAGGCGTTATCTATGCGCATTACATCACGCCCGTCCAGTATTCGGTGTTCTCGTATAACTACTCTATCGAAATCCTCGTCATGGTCGTCCTCGGCGGCATGGCAAGCATCAACGGTTCGATAGTCTCCGCCGCGCTCATCACGATAATCAACTTCGAGCTCCAGAGCAAGCTCTCCGGCGACCTCGCGGCGCTCAAGTACCTTATCTATGCGCTTATTCTTATCTGCCTCGTTATCTTCAACAACGCACCTGCGTTCACCCGCATAAAAGAGAAGCTCGCTCCGCGCTTCATCATGGCGCGCATCGCGGACAAGAAGCGCAAGCCCGAGGATATCAGCGACGACAAGGGCGAGTGGAGCAACGTTCCCACAAAGATCTCCATGGACGAAATCCTCTCTGTCGATATGCAGCAGGGCAAGGAATTTGTCCCCGACAAGCCGCAAAAGGGAGGAAAGAAAAATGGCTGAATATGTTCTTGAAACAAAGGATCTCGGCATTTCCTTCGGCGGACTGAAAGCGGTCGAGAATGTCGATCTGAAAATAAAGAAAAAGCAGCTCTACGGTCTCGTGGGCCCCAACGGAGCGGGCAAGACAACGGTCTTCAATATGCTCACCGGCGTCTATCAGCCCACAACCGGAACTTTCTACCTAAACGGCGAAGAGCTCCGCGGCAAGAGCCAGGAGCAGATAAACCACAAGGGCATCGCGAGAACGTTCCAGAACATCCGCCTGTTCAACAACATGAGCGTGATAAGAAACGTCCTTGTCGGTCTGCACAACCAGCCCGAGTTCAAATGCGATATCTTCTCGAGCATCTTCCGCCTCCCGAAGCACTACAAGACGGAGAAGGCGATGCGCGACAAGGCAAAGGAGATACTCCGCATCTTCGATCTCTATGACGAGCGAAACAACCTCGCCTGCAACCTGCCTTACGGCAAGCAGAGAAAGCTTGAGATAGCCCGCGCTCTCGCGACTAATCCGTGCCTGCTGCTCCTCGACGAGCCGGCGGCGGGCATGAACCCCCACGAGACCGAGGATCTGATGGACATAGTCAGGCGCATAAGAGACGAGTTTGACATGACCATACTTCTTATCGAGCACGACATGAAGTTCGTGTCGGGTCTTTGCGATGAGATAACCGTGCTCAACTTCGGCACAGTGCTCGCGCAGGGCAAGACAGAGGACGCGCTGAGTGACCCCGAGGTCATAAAGGCGTATATCGGTGAATAAGGGGGAAAAGTCATGGCATTGTTAGAAGTCAAGGACCTTCAGGTCTATTACGGCGTTATAAGAGCGCTCAAGGGCATCAGCTTCCATGTCGATCAGGGCGAGATAGTCTCGCTCATCGGCGCAAACGGAGCGGGCAAGACCACCACGATGCAGAGCATCATGCGCCTCATTCCGATAAAGAGCGGCTCCGTCGTCTATGACGGAAACGAGATAAACAAGATTCCCGGTCATAAGCTGGTCGGCATGGGAATGAGCCAGGTGCCTGAGGGTCGCCGCGTGTTCCAGGAGCTGACCGTCTATGAAAACCTGCTCCTCGGCGCATATACGCAGAAGGACAAAAAGAAGATAAAAGAGGATATCGACGAGATCTGCACCCGCTTCCCCCGCCTCGGCGAGAGAAAGTCGCAGATAGCGGGCACTCTTTCCGGCGGCGAACAGCAGATGCTTGCAATGGGCAGAGCTATGATGAGCCACCCGAAGCTGCTCATGCTCGATGAGCCGTCGATGGGTCTGTCCCCGCTGTTTGTCGATCAGGTGTTCAAGATAATCAAGGACTATCACAAGTCCGGCACGACCATCCTGCTCGTCGAGCAGAACGCGAAAAAGGCGCTCTCCATCTCCGACCGCGCCTATGTCCTCGAAACCGGCGCAATAACCGCAGAGGGCACCGCGCAGGATCTGCTCAACAACGAAGAGATAGTCAAAGCCTATCTCGGCGGCTGATAAAATATAATTTATATGACGCTCCGAAGTGCTTCTTCGGGGCGTTTTTCTTTTCAAAACGCAAAATATATGATAATATAAAAATAAAGGCAAGCCCATGCGTTACCTAAAGCACCTTTTTGTTGTCTTTAAGAGTGAGCGGATGTCGTTGGAGAGGAGGTAATTATGGAGGACAAACTGCTTATTGACGGCTTGTTCGCCCGCGACGAGAGGAGCGTGGCGCGGCTCGAGGAAAAATATTCGGGATACTGTTATACCGTGGCCTATGCCGTTGTGCGCTGCCGCGAGGACGCGCAGGAGTGCGTCAGTGACGCCATGCTCGGCGCGTGGAATTCTATTCCGCCGAACAGGCCGGAGAATCTCGGAGCATATGTCGGCAGGATAGCGAGAAATTCCGCGCTGAATTTGTTGAAAGTCCGCCGGGCGAAAAAGCGCGGCGAAAAGAATGTCGCCCTCGCTCTCGATGAGCTGTCGGAGTGTATTCCGAGTGCCGAGAATACCGAGCAGCAGGCGGACACCGTTCTGTTGCGCGAGGCGGTGAACGGATTTTTAGACTCTCTCGAGCGGGAGAGGCGAATAGTTTTTATTCAGCGCTACTGGTATATGCTCGGCATATCGGAGATAGCCGCCGAGCGCGGAATGACCGAGGGCGCGGTAAAAATGTCGCTCCAGCGAACAAGGGACAGCTTAAAGATTTTTCTCGAAAAGGAGGGCTTTACGGTATGAAAAAAGAAGATTTATTGAAGGCCGTAGGCGGCGCTGACGACAGGTTTATAGCCGAGGCCGCGCCGAAAAAAATAAATTTTAAGAACAGAGCGCCGCGCTATCCCATGCGCTTGATGACGGCAGCAGCGTGCCTCTGCATAGTCGCGGCGGTGTTCTTCGGCTATTGGCTGATAAGCCCCGCCAGACTGCAAAAGATATCACTCGGCACAGTGGGCTTTTCCGGCGAGGGAGCCGGCGCTCACACGCCTGTTGTGCGCGACATAAGCGAATACACGACGGGAAACCCGTGGAGCGCGGAGATGAAGCTGAAGCGTCTGCCCGTCTACAAAAACACGCAGTCGCTAAGCTATGACGAGCTGCTCTCGACCGTGCGCAAAACTGCCGAAAAGTCAGGCGCGCAGATAAAGTCGGTGACGCAGGAGAATCTCCCGGAATGCGAGTGGGTAGTCAGCGAAAATTCGCTCTACGCCGTCAGAGCCGAGACGGACATCGGCTTGATATCGGCGTTTGCGACGGGCGGGGTAAGTATAAACTTTTCCGAGCCTGTTGCGGGAAACGGCACGGGGCGCGATGCCGCAGGGTACTTCATTGAAAAGTATTCTTCTGTAATCGGCTTCAAAAATCCCGTGCTCTGCGTCACTTCCGACTATGATATAAACGGCGGGGAGAGTGCGGAATACCGTGTCTATGACGGCTCGGGCGGCGATTTGAAAAGAGTAAAAAGCTATAATTTCGGGAGCGTGTCTTTTGATATAAACGAAAACGGCGGGCTTGAATCGATAAGAATCAGTTCCGTCGACGGCGCAAAGAAGCTCGGTGATTATCCGATAATATCATATAAAGAAGCCGAAAAGCTTCTGCTCGGCGGCGAATATATCTCCGGCTCGGCGGACGGAATAGAAAACGGCGTGGTTACGCGCGAGAAGATAAAAAAAGTCGAGCTCGTCTATTCAATAGACCCCATGGACGCGTATTTCGCGCCGTATTACAGATTCTATGTTGAGCTTGACCGCTCGCCTGCCGCCGGATTCAAATGCTATGGCGAGTTCGATGTGTCTGCGGTAAACAGCAAATATATATCAAATTAAATTATATTTTGGGGCTGCCCGTTCGGGCGGCTCCATTCTTTATAATTTTTTTATTGGTTTGCGCGCCGAAAGGTGCTACAATTAGACTATTGATACAAGTGAGGTGTTTTCTGTGGGCAGATATCCGATAGACCGCAAGGAGCGCGTGACGCTCGGCGGGCTTGGACAGACGATTCACATTTGGGGAACGAAAAACGAAAATCCGGTCATTCTGTTTCTCCACGGCGGACCGGGCGTGCCCAACCGCCACGACATGGCTAAAGACGGCTTCGGGCTGACGGACGACTTCACTGTCGTCGCGTGGGATCAGCGCGGAACGGGCGGCTCGTATTTCGGCTGCGACCCCGAAAGTCTGACGCTCGAACAGCTGATATCCGACTGTGCCGAGCTTATTTCATGGCTCTGTAAAACGCTCGGCAAGGAGAAAATATTTATCGTCGGCGGCAGCTGGGGCACCGAGCTCGGCACATTCGCCTGCGCCCGCGTGCCGGATAAGATAGCCGGATATATCGGCTACGGTCAGGTCGTCAACGGAGTCGAAAACGAGAATCTGTCCTATGCCTTTGCGATGAGAAAGGCGAAAGAGGCGAACGACTCGGAGAGCATAGCGAAGCTCGAACAGGTCGGCCCGCCCGTCAACGGGCAGTATAAGCCGGTGTTCGAGGGGCTCATGACCCAGCGGCGCATACTCGGAAAATACGGCGGACACACGGTCAAAAAAGAGAGCTACTTCAAAGGCACCGTCCTGCCGATGCTGCTTTCGACGGAGCTCAGCATAAAAGACAAATACGGCGCAGCGAAAGGCTATAAGCTCTGCCTGACGCAGATGTGGCCGACGCTCGTCAATTACGACTTCACTACCCAGCTCCACACATTTGAGATGCCCTATTATATATTCCAGGGGCGGCGCGACGAAAACACCCCTGCGGCGCTGATTCAGAATTACTATGATTCGATAGAAGCGCCGGACAAAGATCTGATTTGGTTTGAAAACTCGGCTCACCGCCCGTTGAGCGAAGAGCCCGAGCTGTTCAGAAAGCATCTTCGCGAAAAATTTCTCAAAATAGCCGCAGACGGCGGGAGGAGAGAGAAACAATGAAAAAAATAACAAACGGCAAGATCTTCGCCCTGTGCCTCGGAGATTTTGCAAGGGGACTTATCAACGGTATTATTACAACATACCTGCTGACTTTCTTCATCCCCACGAACTCGAACACAACTCTGCCGCAGTTTTTTATGAAAGCTGCGCTGACTATGGCGATAATCCGCGGAATCGGCACGGTTATCGACGCTGTTACAGACCCGTGGGTCGCGAGCCTCTCGGACAACAGCAAGGCAAAGAGCGGCAGGCGCATCTCTTTTATGCGCTGGTCAGCTATACCTTACGGGCTGTTCTGCCTGCTCATCTTTTTCCCGCCCATGGCGGGTTCGAGCGTTATAAACGCCATATGGGTCGGCGTGATGCTCGCGCTCTATTACCTGTTCTCGACGCTCTACAACATTCCCTACAGCGCGCTCCAGGCGGAGGTTGTCGCCGAGCCGCGCAAGAGAGTGTTCCTCTATTCTATAGTCAGCCTGCTCTATGTCGTCTCGTCGGCGATGGTGTTCTGCACATCTATGATAAAGAGCATACTGATGAAAAACGGCATCGAGGAGATATGGGCTCTGCGCATTCCGTTCATCGTGTTCTGCGTGCTCGGCGGAATAGCTGCACTCATCCCGGCTTTTGTTATCAAAGAGAAGGACTATGTCGAGCCGAAAGAATATCACCAGTCCATCTGGGATGCACTCAAGGCGACCGTCTCTTATCCGAACTTCGCGATAATCACCGTGGGTTATCTCATCATGTGGATAGCGTTCACCTTCTTCAACACCGCTGAGGTCTATTACATAACAAATCTCTTGAACCTCGGCGACGAGTGGGTGACATATGTCTCGGTTATATCAATAGGAGTCGGCATAATGACCTATCCACTCGTCAATATATTGGCGCGCAAGGTCGGCAAAAAACCGCTTCTGCTCGGCGCGTGCATAACATATGTTCTGCTCTACTGCGCTATTTTCAACTACAACCTTGTTATCGACGCCATCGGCGCGAAGCCGTTTGCGATACTCATCGGACTCGTTATAGCCATGCCCATAGCGATAACGAACATAATCCCCTCGTCCATCTTCGCGGATCTCGCGCAGTACGATTCGATAAAGACCGGGCAGAACAGAGCGGGTATGTTCTTCGCCGCGCGCAATTTTGCCAACAAGATGTGCCAGGCGATAGTTGTTATCGCGTGCTCGCTCCTGCTCGGCAAGGGCGCGGACGGCACGGGCGCCGCAACGAGCAAGGGCGTTCGCAACACGGCGCTTGTGGCGATGATATTCGTCGCGGTGTCGGTCATTGTCTATGTCTTCTATAACGACAAGGAGATAAGCGCCGCGATAAAGGCGCACAACGAGGCGCAGGAAAAAGAGAGCAAAAAAGCCTGATTTCGGCGCAAAGCAAGCAAACAAACATAAAATCAACCGCCTCCGATATCGGAGGCGGTTGATTTTATTGTGTATTATACGACTCAGTTTTTTTGCAAACAGTCGTAGTAACGGCTGAAAAGTTCTGATTATACGGATACATTCCTTTTATCCTTCAACATTGTCTCCGTTAGGGTCGCATGAATTGCAATATAAGTCATATGCATTTTTCGTCTTGTTGCGGCAGGTGTTGTTTTTGCCCATACAGTAGTAGTCACCGCCGTCGTCATAAGAATAGTTTTTGCCGGCAGCCTGATCTTTCATCCAACTGTTTACATTGTCTTTGGAGTAGCCGGAAGACTTTGAATACGATGAGGAGGAACCACCTTTTGAATAGCCGGAAGAATTGGAATATGATGAGGAATAATCATTGATAGTGTTGCTTGGAGTTGATGAACCGCTGTCGGTACAACCAAAAAGAACAAGAGTTAAACAAACTGCGACAATAATACAAAACAGTTTTTTCATAATTACTAATTTTCCTTTCTGTTTAATGTCATGTGTTATACGGAAAAATTCAACCTGAAAATCATCTGCGCCGTATTCGCATCTGCATATTAATATAATACCCCCTTTACTATACTACGGTGATATAAGAGTTAGTTATATATCACTTATAGCATAAGTATAGCCGTCTAAAATATACTTGTCAATACTTTTTGCCGATTTTATAGTTAAATATCACTAACAAACATGTATTGCAGTGATATATCATCTATATAAAACGGATGAGGTGCAGTATGGGTATATATGAATTTGTTGTAAATCGAATATATGAGCTTTGCCGTGAAAGAGAAATCACGCCAAATGCCTTGAGTTATCTTGCCGGAATCTCACAATCAACGATTAAAAGTATTCTTAATGGCGAGAGTAAAAATCCCGGCGTAGTTACTTTGAAAAAGATTTGTGACGGATTGGATATTACAATTGTAGATTTTTTTAATACAGAAGAGTTTTATAAGCTTGAACAGGAGCTCAAATAAATAAGCCCCGTCTCCGGATATTCGGAGGCGGGGTTGCGCTTTGTATTTGTAAATCTTTAATTCGGCAGCTGCTCGAGCGAGCGGAATTCATAGCCCTGATTTCGCGCCCAGTCGATTATATCGGCGAGGGCGGCTGCATTGTCGGGCGAGACGGAGTGGAGCAGTATGACTGCGCCCGGATGCAAGCGCGAGGTCACCGTGTCGAATGCATACTGCTTGCCTTTTGTGTCGTTGACATCCCAGTCGGCGTAGGCCACTGACCAGAACACGGATTTATATCCGAGCGAGGAAACGAGGTCGAGCGCCGAGGCGGAATATGACCCCATCGGGAAGCGGAAATACGGCGAGGAATAGCCGAACTTTTCGCGCAGGTAGTTGTCGCAGGTCTCGATTTCCGTCGCCATCTTCTCGCGGCTTATCTTCGAGAAATCGGGGTGGGTTGTCGAATGATTGCCGACGATGTGCCCTTCGTTTATCATTCTTGCGATAAGTCCGGGTTCTGCCTTAATATTCGAGAGTGTGCAGAAAAATGCGGCGGGCACATTTTTCTGCTTGAGAATGTCGAGCACGGTCGTTGTGTATCCGTTCTCCCAGCCGCAGTCAAAGGTGAGATAGAGAACCTTTTCTTTCGTCTTCATGTCTATCGAGACGGCGTTGAAGCCCTTCTCGTCGAAATATTTCTGCGCGTTCGTCGAGTTTTGATGCGGAACGCCGTTTTTGGATACGCCGTAGCTGTATCCGACCGTCGCTGTTGAAAGTCCGCGCGTATTCTGCGGATCGGTTGCGTTCAGCTTTATCTTCGGCAGCGGGGAGAGCCCGGTGTACGTTCCGGTGTTCGGGTCGAGCTTGCCTTTCTCCGTTTTGCGCTGCGCCAAAGTTGTGTTCTCGGGTGCTTTTGTCGTCTGCGGAGCTTTTGTGGTCTGCGGCGCAGTCGTTGTCTCGTCGCGCTTCTGACCCGTAACAGGCGCGTTGCCGTGGGTGGCGTCCGTGCTGTCGTCAACTACTTTCGTTTTGCACGCGCACAGCGAGATAATGAGCATCAGCGCGAGCGCGAGGCTTAAAAATCTTCGTCTCTTCATTTAACACAGTCCTTTCACAGATATTCGTGATTATTGTGTGCCGAAAAAGGCGATTTTAATATCGGGTGCGAAAACATTTTGATTTTGAATTATACCATTTTATATTATACCACAATAACCAATAAAATCAATTGAGAACCCGCAAAATTCGACTCTTTGAGCCCTTCGGCTCATTGACACCGCGCGGGCGATAATATATAATTAAGTGTATTTGATTTTTCGGAGGTGCGTTTAAGTATGGTCAGAGCAATTGTGGGTGCCAACTGGGGCGATGAGGGCAAAGGTAAGATTACCGATATGTTTGCCTCCCAGGCGGACATGGTCATTCGTTTTCAGGGCGGCGCCAATGCAGGACATACGATAATCAACGACTACGGCAAGTTCGCGCTCCATCTTCTGCCGTCAGGCGTGTGCCAGCCCGGCACGGTCAACATCATCGGCAACGGCGTGGCTCTCGATATTGAGAAGCTCGTCAAGGAGATCGAGCATGTCACTTCGGCAGGCGTGCCGCAGCCCAATATCCTCGTTTCCGAGCGCGCGCAGATCATGATGCCTTATCATGTTATGCTCGACACCTATGAGGAGGAGCGCCTCAAGGATAAAAAATTCGGCTCGACAAAGAGCGGTATCGCTCCGTTCTATTCGGACAAGTATGCGAAGATCGGTTTCCAGGTCTGTGAGCTGTTCGATGAGGAATATCTCAGAGAAAAGCTCGAAAGAGTCTGCGAAGTGAAGAATCTGCTGCTCGAGCATGTCTATCACAAGCCGACTCTCGATGTGGACGAGCTGTTCGACCACATGATGAAGCTTCGCGAGATGGTCAGACCTTATGTCGCGGACACCGGCAAGATCATCCGCCAGGCTGTCAAGGACGGCAAGAACATTCTTCTTGAGGGGCAGCTCGGCTCGCTCAAGGATCCCGATTTCGGTATCTATCCCATGGTCACATCGTCGTCGACCCTCGCGGGCTTCGGCGCCGTCGGCGCAGGCATCGCGCCCTATGAGATAAAGGAGATAGTCACCGTCACCAAGGCTTATTCGAGCGCCGTCGGAGCGGGCGAATTCGTCAGCGAGATATTCGGCGAAGAGGCGGACAAGATGAGAAACCACGGCGGCGACGCCGGCGAATACGGCGCAACGACCGGCAGACCGCGCCGCATGGGCTGGTTTGACTGCGTCGCGACCCGCTACGGCTGCGAGGCTCAGGGAGCAACTCAGGTCGCGCTCACCGCGCTCGACTGCCTGTCGTATCTCGACGAGATAAAGCTTTGCGTCGGCTATGAGATAGACGGCGAAGTCACAAAGGACTTCCCTGTCACCTCGCGCCTTAAAAAGGCAAAGCCCGTCTATGTCACCATGCCCGGCTTCAAGTGCGACATCCGCGGCATAAGAGAGTTTGACAAGCTTCCCAAGGAGGCTCAGGACTATGTCCTCTTCATCGAGAAGGAGATCGGCGTGCCGATAAAGCTCGTTTCCAACGGACCGAGAAGAGAAGAGATTATAGTCAGATAAAAAAGGGTGGATATCATGCAGGACAATCATGAGAAGGTTCTCGTGCTGGACTTCGGCGGCCAGTACAATCAGCTCATCGCGCGCCGCGTCAGAGAGCACAATGTCTACGCCGAGATAAAACCGTACAGCCGCATAACCGTCGACGAGATAAAGGCGGCGGGCTATGTCGGAATAATATTCACGGGCGGACCGAACAGCGTCTATGACGCCGCTTCGCCCCACTTTTCGCCCGAGATACTCGACGCGGGTATCCCCGTGCTCGGCATCTGCTACGGCGCTCAGCTCATAGCATATATGGCGGGCGGCACGGTTAAGACGAGCGGCTCAAAGAGCGAATACGGCAAGATAGATATGACCCGCAGCAAGGACAGCCGACTGCTCAGAAATATCCCCGAGGATACGAGTGTCTGCTGGATGAGCCACACGGACTATATCAGCAACCCGCCCGAGGGCTATAAAGTAACTGCCGTCACGCGCGACTGCCCCTGCGCGGCGATGGAGAACGACGAGAAGAGAATCTACGCCGTTCAGTTCCATCCCGAGGTCATGCATACGCAGTACGGCGAGGAGATATTCAAAACATTCCTCTTTGATATCTGTGGATGTAAGGGCGACTGGGTCATGTCAAGCTTCGTCGAAGAGCAGGTAAAGCACCTGCGCGAGAAGATAGGCGACAAGACCGTGCTTTGCGCCATGTCCGGCGGAGTCGACAGCTCCGTTGCAGCCGTGCTTCTGCACAGAGCAGTCGGCAAGCAGCTGACCTGCGTTTTCGTTGACCACGGCCTGCTCAGAAAGAACGAGGGCGACGAGGTCGAGCACATCTTCCGCGAGCGCTTTGACATGAAGCTCGTCAGAGTCAACGCCCAGGAGCGTTTCCTCACCAAGCTCGCAGGCGTGACCGAGCCGGAGAAGAAGAGAAAAATTATCGGCGAGGAGTTTATCCGCGTCTTTGAAGACGAGAGCAAGAGGCTCGGCAGGATGAATTTCTTCGTTCAGGGCACAATATATCCCGATGTTATCGAGAGCGGCGTGGGCGACGCGGCGGTCATCAAGAGCCACCACAATGTCGGCGGACTGCCCGACCACATCGATTTCGATGAGCTCATCGAGCCCCTGCGCGACCTGTTTAAAGACGAGGTCCGCAAGGTCGGACTCGAGCTCGGCATCCCCGAGGATCTTGTCTGGCGTCAGCCGTTCCCGGGCCCCGGACTTGCTGTGCGTATCCTCGGCGACATCACCGAGGAGAAGCTCAATATTCTCAAGGATGCGGACGCTATCTTCCGCGAGGAAGTCAAAATCGCCGGCATCGACCGCGACATCAACCAGTATTTCGCGGTGCTCACCAACGTCCACAGCGTCGGCGTTATGGGCGACGCGAGAACCTACGACAGCCTCATTGCGCTGCGCGCAGTGACCACAGACGACTTCATGACCGCAGACTGGGCGCGCATCCCGTTTGATGTGCTCGCAAAGGTCTCGAACCGCATCACCAACGAGGTCAAGGGAGTCAACCGCGTAGTCTACGATGTCACTACAAAGCCCCCGGCAACGGTGGAATGGGAATAAAATTCACAAGGAGAACAAACTATGAGCAGTAATGTACGTCCCGAATCCATGGAACGCATCACTACCCCTGAGCTTGCGAACAAGTTCATCGAAGAGCAGGTCGCTGCCGTACGCGAGCAGGTCGGCGGCAAGAGAGTACTGCTGGCTCTGTCCGGCGGCGTTGACTCGTCCGTAGTCGCGGCGCTGCTTATCCGCGCGATAGGCAAGCAGCTGGTCTGCGTCCATGTCAACCACGGACTCATGCGCAAGGGCGAGAGCGAGCAGGTCATCGAGGTTTTCAGAAACCAGATGGACGCGAACCTCGTCTATATCGACGCTACCGACCGCTTCCTCGATCTTCTCGCCGGAGTCAGCGACCCCGAAAAGAAGAGAAAGATAATCGGCGGCGAGTTCATCAAGGTCTTTGACGAAGAGGCGTCGAAGCTTGAGGGCATCGAGTTCCTTGCACAGGGAACGATATATCCCGACATCCTCGAATCCCACGGCGTAAAGGCTCACCACAATGTCGGCGGCCTGCCGGAGGACATGAAAATGGAGCTTGTCGAGCCCGTAAAACTGCTCTTCAAAGATGAAGTCCGTGTTGTCGGCGAGGCTCTCGGTCTGCCGCACAGCATGGTATACCGCCAGCCGTTCCCGGGTCCCGGACTCGGAGTACGCTGCCTCGGCGCGATAACGAGAGACCGCCTGAACGCCCTGAGAGAAGCCGACGCTATCCTCAGAGAGGAGTTCGACAAGAACGGCCTTGCCGGCAAGGTCTGGCAGTATTTCATCGCCGTGCCCGACTTCAAGAGCGTCGGCGTGCGCGACGGCAAGCGCTATGAGGGCTGGCCGGCAATCATCCGCGCGGTGAACACCACCGATGCCATGACCGCCACCATCGAGGAGATACCCTACGCCCTCCTGCATCATATCACCGACCGCATCACCCATGAGGTCGAGGGTATCAACCGCGTCGTAATGGATATCACCCCCAAGCCGATCGGCACGATTGAGTGGGAATGATTGCATCCCGGAAAAAGCCCAGTCATACCAAGGCTTTTTCGCCATGAGTGCCCGCTGTGGCAACAAAATGGCAACATTATTTGAATTATTGCGATAACAAAAAGCGCTATCTGATTTGAAGCCAAGTCAGATAGCGCTTTTTTTCTATTGTTTTTTAATCAGCCTTCAGCCGGTCCTTGAACGCCTCCACCATTGTATCGCTAAGCTGCTGGGACGGAACTTTCACATAGCCGGAGGCTTCGTCATATTTCGGGTAGTCATAACGCCACTTGTCGTAGTCCTCCCGGTTGATTTCTCCGCTACGATACTTTTCCGCTTGCTGCGCCCAAGCGACAAGCATTTCGGAAAGCTCGGCGGCATCCTTCCCTTTTCGAGGGTCAACACGCAGTGAAACACCGTTTTCGCCGGTTTCCACCGTCAGGCCGTACCGATCCTCCAAGGTAAACAGGGTGTGCATCAAGCCAAGATAACTGTCAATGTCCGGCACGGACAGAGCCAGTGGCGAGACACCCAGCGCACCGGCAAGGCTTTCCGTCAGCTCCGCCTTTGGCGTTCTGCTGCCGGATTCATACTGCGCCATACGGATGTCGGCGGTCTTTTCCGGGAAACCGACCACCTGCCCCAAGTATTTCTGTGTCATTCCCCGCAGATTGCGGAAGAACCGAATTCTCTCACCGATTGCCATAGCGATTACGCTCCTCGTTTTTGTTCTGTGCAATCAGTATAGCATATATATTTAGGTTATGTCAAGATATCAAAAGCAAAAAAGTTAAGTATTTTCCGTAAACCTCTTGACAATAGCAAATTCGCTTAGTATAATGTGTATAGCAAATAGCGTTAAGTTATTTGCGAATAACTGAATATCCGTCGTGCGTCACGGTAATGGCGCAACCGCTCGGGCAAATCGGAATGCGGTCAGAAAGTTCTCCGACGATAAACAAGAAAATTATATGCAAACGAAGGGGGTGACGAAATGGAAAACAGAAGCTTTATGAGAGTAGAGGAAGTAGCGCAGGAACTGGGCGTTTCCAAATCCTACGCCTACAAAATCGTCCAGAGGTTAAATGCCGAACTGAAAGAAAAAGGCATTTTGACCATCTCAGGGCGAGTGAACAGAAAGTATTTTATGGAGCGCACCTGCTACGGTGCAGAGAGAAAGGAGTAATCACATTGGCAGTTTATAAGGAACCGAAAACCAACACTTGGCGGGTCATTTATCGGTACACGGATTGGAACGGAGAACGGAAGCAATCTCAGAAGCGTGGCTTTCAGACAAAACGAGAGGCACAAAGCTGGGAGCGGGAGCAACTTAACAAATTAGGTTCCGATTTGGATATGACCTTCCGGAGCTTTGTGGAGCATTATGAGGAAGATCGGCGCAGCCGCATCAAGGACAGCACGTGGGAGAGCAAGGAGCACATCATCCGTACCAAGCTGCTCCCCTATTTTGGGAATCTCAAAATGAGCAGCATCACCCCGCAGCAGATCGTCCGGTGGCAGAATGAGCTAATCAATTATCGTGACAAGGATGGGGCTCCCTACTCACCGGTGTATCTCAAAAGCATCCAGAACCAGATCAGTGCCATTTTCAATCACGCCGTCAGATACTACAACCTGAAGGAAAATCCCTGCAAGAAAGCCGGGAGTATGGGCAAGAAGAAAAATCGTGAAATGGCTTTCTGGACCAAGGCTGAGTATCTGCAATTCATTGACGCAATGATGGACAAGCCGCTGTCTTTTTATGCTTTTGAGATGCTTTACTGGTGCGGCATCCGTGAGGGCGAGTTGTTGGCTCTGACCCCGGCAGATTTTGACTTTGATAAACGCACAGTCACGATCAACAAGACATTTCAGCACACCGGCGGGAAAGACATCATTACGCCGCCCAAAACGGAAAAGAGCAATCGCACAATTACGATGCCACGCTTTCTGGCAGATGAGATGCAGGAGTATTTGAAGATGCAGTATGACATTGTCCTAGATGACCGGATGTTCCCAGTTACGAAAAGCTATCTGTATCGAGAAATGCAGCGTGGTTGTCAGGAAACCGGCGTAAAACGCATCCGAATCCACGATTTACGACACAGTCACATCAGCCTTTTGATTGACCAAGGTTTTTCTGCGGTTGCTATTGCCGACCGGGTAGGCCACGAGAGTATTGATATTACCTACAACTATGCACATCTGTTTCCTTCAAAGCAGGCAGAAATGGCGGATAAGCTGGATATGGAAAGGGGTATTTAAGATGTCATTGAAGAACAAAGACGAGCATAATCGCTGGCGCAATAAGACGGTTGCCTTTCGGGTATCGCCGGAGGAGGATGCCCAAATCGAACGCTATGTGCAGCTCTCCGGGCTGACCAAGCAGGACTATATCACAAGGCGACTTACTCACAAAGATGTTGTTGTGCAAGGCAATCCGAGAGTATTCAAGGCTTTGCGTAATCAGCTTGCGGAAGTACTTGCAGAATTGCAGCGCATTGAGACTGGCGGTGTAGCCAACGACGAGCTGCGTGACCTAATTGAAATGATCGTCGATATTCTAGGCGGAATGAAGGAGGAATCTAAATGACCAACGAAAAAGAAATGACCGCTCCGAATGTATCTGTTGGCGCAGATACGGAGCAGTCATTCCAAAGCCTTACTGACAATAGTTTAACCGATTTTGATTCGGATTTCAAGGGGGCTGACGACGATTTCTACCGGGAAATGCAAAGAAGGATGGCTCCGGACTATCTGGAAACGGTGTCTATGACTACCCTCTATGACACCGACTTTGAGGGGCAGGAGCCTCTGATCGACGGCCTGCTGTATCGGGGAGCCTATTTACTGGCAGGTTCCCCGAAGGTGGGAAAGAGTTTCCTGATGGCCCAGCTTGCCTATCAGGTCAGCACCGGCCTGCCTCTGTGGGGCTATAAGGTGCGAAAAACGGGCGTTCTTTACTTTGCGCTGGAAGATAACTATGCCCGCTTGCAGCGGAGACTATTCCGGATGTTCGGCGCTGAGGCGGCAGAAAATCTGTATTTTGCCACCCACTGTAAAACAGCCAACAGCGGTCTGGAGGATCAGATTCGCAGCTTTATGAAAGAGCATCCCAACACCGGCCTGATTATCATCGACACCCTGAAACGGGTGCGTGAGGTTGGCGGAGCGGATTTCAGCTACAGTAGCGACTACGATATTGTGGCCCGGCTGAAAACTGTTGCCGACAGCTATAAGGTAACGATGGTAATCGTTCACCACACCCGCAAGTTGGAAGCAGATGACAAATTCGATATGATTGCTGGAACCAATGGCCTGTTGGGTGCAGCGGATGGCGGATTTGTTCTCAGTAAAGAGAAACGCACCTCCAATGCGGCGGTGCTGGATGTCACCGGCAGAGATCAGGAGGATCAGCGGTTGCACCTGAACAAGGATCCCGAAACTCTGGTATGGGAGTTGGAGAGCGTTGAAACGGAGCTTTGGCAGGAGCCGCCGGATCCGTTTCTGGAAAGCATAGCAGCATTTCTTTCTTCGGCGGGTGAACGCTGGGAGGGTACAGCATCCGAGCTGTGCAGCCTGCTGAATCTGGACTGCAAGCCCAATGTGCTATCCCTTCGACTGAGCATCGGCTCTGTGCGGCTACTGCGAGATCACGATATTCACTACAAGGCAAGCCGCAATCACGGTGGACGCAAAATCACCCTGTGGAAGGAGATGGAGCCGGACAGCGTGTCAAAGGGTGACGACCGTGACGGTCTATTGGTGGGCAGCGGCGAGGCCTAAAACATTGTCACCACCGTCACGGTTTGTCACGCTTTGAAGTTTCAGCAAGCCGTGCGGCTGCCCTTTTCAAAGGGCATTGAGCACTGGGGAGCAGCCCGCAGGCTGCTGGGGCAAAGTCCCGGCGCAGAGGCAGTATTCGATATACCGCCTCTGTGCAAGCCCCCTCGGAGAGCGCAATAGCATCTTTTGATGGCCGTAGGCTGTCAAAAGTGCTTTTGCGTTACTCTTGACAAGAGTAACAGAACCCCGGCTGCGGCCGGAGGGTGAAAGGAAGTGAGATTTTATGAAGAGAACGATCAGTGCCGAGGTCGGTAAAGGCTCTGTCAACCATAACAGCCGCAAATTTCAGGCAGAGAATGTGGACGGAAGCCGCACACACCTGAACATTGACTACTGCAACGAGCGTATCCAGGCCGTGTACCACCAACTTTTCGATGAGGCTCTGAAACGGTACAACGAGAAGCAAACCCGTGCAGACAGGCGCATCTCAAACTACTACGAGAAAATTCGCTCCGGCAATCAGGAGAAGTCATTCCACGAGATCGTACTACAAATCGGAAATAAAGAAGATATGAGCGCCACCGGCGAGTATGCGGAGCTGGCTCGGACGGTACTGGACGAGTATTATCATGGTTTTCAGGAGCGCAATCCAAACCTCCGGGTATTCTCGGCACACCTCCATATGGACGAGGCCACGCCACACATCCACATTGACTTTGTGCCGTTCACCACCGGGAGCAAGCGAGGGCTGGATACCCGTGTGTCGCTGAAGCAGGCGCTGGCGGCGCAAGGCTTCAAGGGCGGCACACGAGGCGCTACCGAATGGGCGCAGTGGGTACAGTCTGAAAAGGAGCAGTTGGCTGCCGTGATGGAACGGTATGACATCCAGTGGGAGCAGAAAGGCACCCACGAAAAGCACCTCTCCGTTCTGGACTACAAAAAGCAGGAACGGGAAAAAGAAATTGCTGTGCTAGACAGCACACTGGCCGAGAAGCAGAGCGAGCTGGAAACGGTGCGGAATCGGATCGAGAACTTCGATCAGGGTGTGCGCTCTATTGAAAAGCTGGGGCAGCGGATTGAGTCGGATGCTGAGTTTCAACTCCCCGATCCACCCACGCTGATGACCGCCAAGACCTATAAACAGCGGTTTGTGGATCCGCTGATTAGGCGGCTGAAAGAAATCATCCGGGAGATGTTCTGTCGCTATTACAAGGCGCTGGACAGCTATCACCGGCTGAACACCACCAACGGTCGGCTCTATCGGGAGAACGAGCATCTGACCGCCGCCAATGACCGGCTCAAGGGAGAAAATGAAGTTCTGCGCTCTGAACTGAAAGCTTTCCGCTTTCTGCGGAAGGTTCTTGGCAGCCGGCAGATCGACAACCTGATCACACAGGCGAAAGATATGGAGCAGCAGCGAAAGCAAAATCAGCGCACAAAGCGCAGAAATACAAATTATGAAAGGTAGGAACAGACAATGGCAAAGACGATTTTCGAGAAAATGGGTGGCACTTACACACAGGTTGGGGATTATCTTCTCCCCGATCTGAAACTGCCCGAAGAAGAACAGCAGCCCATCGGCGTGTGGGGGCGGCGCCACACGCGTTACCTAAAGGAGCATCGGCGGGCAACCTATGCCACCCTGCTCACCAGCGGCAGGCTGAACAGCTACCTTGCCGACATTGACCGTCAGGCAGAGGAAATGTTTCTTCGGCTGGTAAAGCAGATGGCTGAAGCGGAAGGCGTCACAGAAACGCTAAAAGCCGCCAATCAGATGGAGTGGGTCGGCAGGATGAATAGCATACGAAGCAGAGCTATGGAAATTGTAAATAGCGAACTGATTTACACAGCGTAAGCGCAGCAGCGGCAGGGATTGCTCCCTGCCGCCATTTTTCATTAATAACCATAGACAATCGCAAATACCCCTTGCAATTATTCGCATTTCGGTATATAATAAAAATGCTATTGGAGGTGTATTATGAATTATATTAGCGTTAGAGAGGCTGCGGAAAGATGGGAAATGACCCCCCGCAGGGTTCAGGTTCTTTGCAATGACGGAAGAATTGATGGTGCCCAGCGTGTGGGAAATGTATGGACTATACCTGAAAACGCAGATAAGCCAATTGATGCAAGAAAGAAAATAATAGCCCCAAAAGCAAAAATAAATTCAAATATTACCATAGAGCGTATATGGGCTATGCCCAATAAAAATACGTTTGAAATCAAGCCTATTCACGATTTGATCGTTGATGAAATAACAGACGGAATATGGATTGATCCGTTTGCTAACAGGAACAAACTTGCGTCCATTACAAACGATTTAAGTACAGAATTCGACACAGACTATCACTTGGATGCTCTTGATTTCTTAAAAATGTTTGATACCGATTCTGTTGATGGGGTCTTGTACGATCCCCCCTATTCGCCTCGCCAAGTAAGCGAATGCTATAACAATGTGGGTTATAACGTAACTTGGGATACTACAAAAGCGTCCTTTTGGGGAAATCATAAGAGAGAGATCTCACGAATTGTAAAAATCGGAGGCAAGGTAATTACTTTCGGATGGAACAGCGGAGGAATAGGGTATAAATATGGCTTTGAAATACAAAAAGTTCTTTTAGTACCCCACGGCGGCTGGCACAACGACACAATTTGTACCGTTGAAATTAAAACACACGAAGGCGAAATATCCCCCGTAAAGGACAGTGAAAAAATGGGTGCTCACAAATCCGAAAAGACGACAGACACTGACAAAAAACTAATATCTTTGCTCCAACAACTCCCGGAAAACTATTGGGACTTTAAAGAAGATGATACCAGAGAATATACTCACGGAATACATAGTTATCCCGCAATGATGGTCTGCCCAATCAGCCGAAATATTATCAAAATCATGAAAGGCATTATGCCGATTTCATCGTTATTTGATCCCTTTTCCGGATCTGGTACTGTCCTTGTCGAGGGATTGCTTTCAGGAATTCCAAATGTGGTAGGCAACGATATCAATCCGCTGGCACTGTTTTTAGCGAAAGTAAAAACAACTCAACTGGACATTAGTATGTTGCAGTCGGCTACAAATAAGCTGTTGGATTCTATCAGAAGCAGATATGAACAGTACATACTGCAAATAGATTCCGTCGATGATGTGCTGACAAATGCTTATGAGCTTGATTTGACGGCCAAACACGGCTGGGGCGATAATGCGCCGCACTATCTTACAGAGTATTGCGAAAAGAACAATGTTGACATTAACATTCCATCATTCAAGAACATTGGATATTGGTTTAAGCCAAGAGTAATCCTCCTTTTGCAAATCATCAAAGATGAAATCAATAAAATAGAAGATAATAATATGCGGAATTTCGCTTTCGTTGCATTTAGTGAATCAATCCGCCTTGTTTCTAACCGCCGGAACGGAGAGTTCAAAATGTTCCGAATGCCTCCTGTGAAAGTGGCAAAATTCGTTCCTGATGTCATCAAAGAGTTTTCTACGATTTTGCAGCGAAACATAGAAAAAATGAACGCTTTTGTTGAAGCTTGTTCGGACACCGGAACGAACAGTAAAGTGACGATTTTCCAAAACAATGCTACCGTATTGCAGGATGTGCCAAATGAATCGATTGATTTGGTTGTTACCTCTCCTCCATATGGAGACAGTAGAACAACAGTAGCCTATGGCGAATATAGCAGATTATCATTACAGTGGCTTGGAATAGACAATTTGTCCGAAAAGGAAATAATGGGCATTGATAAATCCTTGATGGGTGGTGCCAAATTCAGAAACGGCTTTGAATATACCATACCGAGCCAATCTTTGCGAGAATCATTATTCAGAATCAAAGACAAAGATCTCGAAAGAGCTGGAGATGTTTATAGCTTCTATAATGACCTCAAAAATTCAATTAAAGCCGTTTCTGAAAAAACAAAGATAGGTGGTTATCACTTCTGGGTCGTAGGAAATCGAACCGTAAAAGGCGAATTATTGAAAACCGATGTCATCATCACGGAAATTGCTGACAGCTACGGCCTTGAGCACGTTTATACAATTGATAGAAATATTATCAACAAAGTTATGCCTTCGCTTAACTCTCCAACAAACGAGAGCGGAATTAAAGCAGAAACAATGACAAACGAACATATTGTTGTATTGCGAAAGAGATGATGAAATAGCGGAGAGCAAGTACTCTCCGCTATACAATCAAACTATTCTTAGGTTGTTTGTAAATAAAAATGGCTGGTCATATTCACGAATTCTAAAACCGGTTCCGTGATCGTGCGTTTTTCCCGCATTTCTACCGCTATGATATTGCCCAATTCGCAAGTCAACATATATTTTTCCGGCTTCTAATAAAGCGATAAAGGAATCATAATTGAACCCGGAGACCTCGTATGCATCTCGGAATTTAAATTCTTCAGATGCACCGTCACCACGAGAATCTGCCTTTGCGTAAACAAACTTGTTCTTGTACTTTTTCTCAAAGCAGCGCTTTAGCGCAGTGCGGGACCAATAAATGTTTTCTATCCCTTCTTCGGATTCGATGTATATGCCATCATCCAAGCAAGTAATTTTCAAGCGATGACCAGTGTCTGAAATAGGGGTAAATCGGTCGGCGGATAGTGTGGCGTGCAATACCTTCTCATCATTATCGTAAGCACCACTTGAATAACCATACTTCAATCTCAGGTATGTATTTGCACCGCCCGGCTCTGGAGCTCTTGTAAACATTGTAAGCATACTATTGGAATTGATGCGGCAGGACTTCAACTCATAGTCGCCGAAATCAGGTCCATCAATGTTGTTTTCCTGTATGCCAAGAAGATCTTCTAATGTTTTTCCAATTCCGGTTGGACCAGCTCGATGAGTCTTTACCCATCCCATATTAACAATGTTTGAGTATTCCCGAATAAAATCTTCAAGTGTATAAATCATTTTTGCTCCTCACTTTCGATAAATAATTTATATGTGTCGATCCCAAGAGCATCAGCAATACGTTGAACATTTTCAAGAGCAATGCTCCGGCGATAACATTCAATAGCACTGATATATGTTCTGTGCAGGCCGCATTTGTCAGCAAATGCTTCTTGAGACAGGCCAAGCCCATTGCGATATTTTCGCAGGTTATCTCCAAATACTTTTACTATATCCATATTTACATTCCTCCTATTATATAGTATAATATGGGTGAACACAAAAAGTCTACACACAATGAGTATCGAAAAGAGCAAGGCTACTAAAAGGAAAGAGGGTCTTTGTATGAGAATAACAAATCTTGAAATCATCAATTTCAGAGGAATTAAAAATGCTTCCATTGTATTCCCTCGGGACGAGCGTGTTGTATGCTTAATTGGCGCTGGTGATAGTACAAAGTCAACAATTCTGCAAGCAATAGAATGGATTCTTTGGCCTTCGTGGAATTTATCGGCTTCAGATAGCGATTTTTATGAATGCGATACATCATCACCAATTGTCTTAAGGGGTACATTTTCGGAATTGCCGGAAAGGCTCCTTACTGAAGATAAATACGGATTATATTTGCGCAATCCCGATGTACCGTTGGAAGCGGGAAGGGATGATGAACCAAGCGATAATTTACCCGTATGCTTAACAGTTCAACTAACAATTGACAATTCTCTCGAACCCAAATGGGAGGTTGTGTGCAACAGGAATGAGCCTAAGATTATTTCCCTTGCTGATAGAAAGAGCATTATAGCAAATAAAATCGGCAACAACTGTAGCAAGGATATGCTGTGGGGAAAATATTCGGTTCTACAAAAGTATGCAGATTCCAAAGGAATCATACACGATGTCCAAACATCTGCATTGCGTGATATAGCACAAAACGCAGATCTTCATGCCCTGGATGGCATCACAGAAATGGTAAAGAATATCGGGAAAGAATATGGTGTAGGCTTTAAAGGCGAAGTATCAAATCATATGCAAATACAGGGCATATCGTTTTCCACTTCTGTAGGGCTTTTTGACGGGAAAGCGCCTTTGTCCCAAAGGGGGCTTGGAAGCCAACGCCTTCTCTCAATGGGCTTAAATATTAATGCATATTCCAATAATTCAATCATCTTGGTGGATGAAATAGAAAATGGATTAGAGCCTTATCGTTTACGTAGTATAATTAATGAGTTTCGATTAAAGCACACGGCTACTGGTCAAGTTATAATGACTACGCATTCCCCTATTGCTGTGGCAGAATGTACAATCAGCGAAATACTAATTGTGCATTCTGTAAACGGAACAACCCAATGCATTCCATTGAAAAGCGGAGATTCACAAACAGACGATGCTATGCAAGCCCAAATCCGAAAAAACGCCGAAGCTTTTTTATGCAAACGAGTTATTGTCTGTGAAGGCAAAACTGAGCAAGGCTTTATAAGAGCTCTTGATTCGTATCTAGCAAAAGAAAAAGGAATTCGCATTGCGTTTGCTGGCATTGGAACTGCTGATGGCGGCGGCAGTACTGCATTAAAATGTACAAAACAGTTTTTTTCTTGTGGATATGAAGTCTGCCTTTTTATGGATTCAGACAAAGCGGATGAAAAAGTTCAGAAAGAAGAACTGAGGAACAAAGGTATTTCAGTTTTTGACTGGGAAGAACCCAATGCCATTGAAGAGCAGGTATACAACGATATTCCACTCCGATTAGCAACAAAACTAATATCAATTACGATCGACGAATACGGACTGGAATCAGTAAAAAACCGTTTGTCGGAGATTCCTTATGATGAAACCGATGGATACATCGAACTAAAAGATATGACGTGTTCAACCAAACGATCTATCGGCACAATTGCCAAGGCAAAAAAAGTTGAGTGGTATAAGCGAATTGACCTTGGTGAGAGTCTAGGTAACGTTGTTTTTTCTGAACTTGATTCAATTGATGTTAATTCAAAGTTGCGCAGGGTCATTGAGGGAATTATAAATTGGGTGATTTGTGATGACAAATGATGAATTGTTGAGAGTTAATGCTTTACAAAATGCTGCGATTATTGCCCCGGCTGGTCACGGAAAGACTGAAATGATTGCAGACCTTGTTGAGCATTCACATAAACGGCAATTATTGCTTACCCATACAAACGCGGGAGTTGACGCAATCACAAATAGACTTAGAAAAAGAAACATTTCAAGGGATAAATATACCGTTACAACTATCGCTGCCTTTTGTATCAAGTGGTGCTTATCATATAGCAATTCATCACATATAAATAAATTGCTGTCGCCATTAGCAAAAAGCCAGGTTAAAGCATATTACGAGCAAATGTATACCGGAGCCAAAAGTGTTTTTGAGCATCAGTGGGCAGGAGAAGTTTTGCGTGCAAGCTATGGCAGAGTGATAGTTGATGAATATCAAGATTGCATTCAAGAACAACACGAAATAATTGTGCAAATCAATAACTTCTTACCGGTAGTTGTATTAGGCGATCCGATGCAGGGAATATTTTCTTTTGCGGGCAACTTAGTGGATTGGAGCACTTTACCTTTTGCTCGTGTAGATGTTCAAACACAACCATGGAGATGGGCAAAAACAAATCCCCAATTGGGAGAATATTTTAGTTCAATTCGATCTTCACTATATCCAATATTGGAAGGAAAGCCTTGTGATATAGAAATCGAATCGTGCAATGGTTCTATTGAGGTGGTTGCTCCCGATAGTTTCAATGGATATTCTTTGGCGAAAGAATGCAAACAATATAAAAACATAGTTTACATTACGAAGTGGCCGAAGCAGCAATTGAACTTATGTAATAAAATGCCCGGCGTTTTTCAATATGATGAAACACAAGAGTGCAATGAATTGTTTGAGTTTGCTCAGGTATTTGATGGCAAACTGGGGGCAGATTTGTATTGCGCAATTTTAGACTTTGTCAAATCATGCGCCACTGGTGTAACAAAAGAACTAAATTCATATATTAATAGGCTGAAAAGCGACAGCTTCGACTTTTCAAGAATCACAAATCATTCCGAATTTGGAAATTTAATTCTTGATACAAAGGATGATCCAAAGCTTTTAATGATTCTAAAAATACTTACTTGGTTTGAAGATAATACTTCATTGTTCAAGCTGTATAGGGCAGAATTGTTCTATGAGATGATACGGAGCGTAAGATATGCTAATAATAACAATATTTCTATATTTGATGCTTCTAATAAATTACGCAAAGATGTTTCACTACAAAAGAGGTACTCAAACTTCAAATATTTATCATCTCGGACCTTGCTTTCGAAAGGATTAGAATTTGACTGCGTCATAATTGACATGACCACTCCACTTTCAGCGAAAGATTTCTATGTTGCTATGACTCGAGCTATGAAGAAAATATATATTATTTCTAAATCCAGCAAATTTACTTTTGGCAATTAACCAGTTTCGCCCTTATACAAAGGCCTTGTGTTATACAGTACTATTGGCAACACTATGGCAACAAAAAATCGGATAGACAATATGCATCTGATAACTCAAATAATGTAGATAGCCCCTGCTAAATCACCTAATCAAACTTGTTTAAGATGATTTTGCAGAGGGCGAGTGGGAATGAGAAAAAAGTGAATATGATGGGCTGAAAAGCCTTGAAAACACTCACTTTTTGAAAATCTCATTTCCTGTTTGATAGCAAAA